>Ga0209692_10000324_pt1 | contig 132606 bp, 127 predicted proteins | sample tdDd472_FD_187129 | JGI IMG/M metagenome (GOLD analysis project Ga0209692, IMG submission 187129) | Marine sediment microbial communities from the Atlantic coast under amendment with organic carbon and nitrate - tdDd47.2 (SPAdes)... | ecosystem: Environmental > Aquatic > Marine > Coastal >... | reverse complement strand
GGCAGATTTATTGGCGAGCATTAATGCGCTCGAAGACTTTCCCTTTGTGCCTGACTGTGCGCGGCTTGATTGGATTATCCACCAGAGTTATCGCGCTGCTGATAGTCAGGTTGATCTGGCAAGCTTGACGCTTTTGTCGAGTCACCGAGTCGAAAAACTGGCTATCCAATTGAGTCCAAGTTTACAACTTTTTCACTCAAAGTTTCCGGTGGCGGATATTCGGCAAGCGCATCAATACGACGATGAAATGCGAGCAAAAATTTTAAACAGTGTAGCTGAAAAGATACGCGGTGGAGAAACCGAATGGACAGTGATTTATCGTCAGGGTCATCGGATTGAGGTGAGTAAACTCTCTTTCGCCGAATACCAATGGTTCAAATTACTTCAACAGCACTCTCTTGAAACTGCCCTGGCTTTAATGGAAAACGTCGAATTTTCGTTTGAGCATTGGTTAACCCGAGCGGTTAGTCAGGGCTGGCTTGAGCGTGTGAAATTACTTGACTAACTATGATTAGATGATACGAGGAGATCTCTCTTATGAATAGCAAAATGATGCGCATGGCGTTACCGTTTCAGGTAACCTCGCGACTGTTAGATTTGGCACAACCACTTGTGCTTTTAGGCGCACGACTTTATGTTGCCTGGGTATTTTTTGCCTCTGGCTTAACCAAAATAAAAGACTGGGACACTACCCTGTTTTTATTTGAAGAAGAATATGCCGTGCCATTGCTAAGTCCGGAACTGGCGGCCTTTTTAGCGACGGCTGGTGAACTGATTTTACCGGTATTGCTCGCTTTAGGGTTAACCAGTCGCGTCAGCGCAGTGGGACTGAGCATCGTCAACATTGTTGCCGTCATCAGTCTGGAAGAAATCGCTCCTGCTGCATTTTCATTGCACGTTTTATGGGGCGCCTTGCTCGCGCAGATTATCTTCTTTGGCGCCGGTAGCCTGTCACTGGATAAATTGCTGAAGATGAAATTTTTCAAGCAAACAAATGGGCTATCTGGGTGCGGCGATTTAGCCAGTCTGGCGGGAAAGTAATGGGCCCCGGTCAGGGGGGCTCCGCTGAATATCTACCCTTTAATGCCGCGCTTATGCTACCTGCAACAACATTCGTTCCAGTCGCCGGTAGCTAAGTGCTTCAGAAAGATGTTGCTGCGATACCTGTTGGGTATCTTCCAGATCGGCAATAGTGCGAGCCACCCGTAAAATTCGGTGATAGGCTCGCGCAGAAAATTTTAGTTTTTCTAATACCGCGAGGATAAAATCTTCCGCACCCGGGGCAAAATTGATGGTTTTTTCCAGTTCACGAGGGTTGAGCATCGCGTTGCATTTCCCGCGCGTCTCTATCTGTTTTGTCATGGCGGCAATTACGCGCTCTCTGACTTGTTTTGACGATTCGGCGCTGGTGTCCGGGATCGCTTTGAGCTCTTCTTGAGTCATCGCTGGCACATCAACGTGCATGTCGATACGGTCTATAAACGGCCCCGACAGTTTGAGGAGATAGCGACGAATTTTATCGGAAGTACACCGGCAGACACCTCGCGGATTGCCAAAGTGTCCGCAAGGACACGGATTCATGGCGGCCAGAAATTGGAAATTGGCGGGGTATTCCGCTTGCCGGGTCGCGCGGGAAATTGTCACAGTTCCCGACTCTAATGGCTCGCGTAACACTTCTAAAACGCGCCGATCGAATTCAGGTAACTCGTCAAGAAATAACACGCCGTGATGGGCCAGCGAAATCTCTCCCGGTTTTGGATTACTGCCGCCGCCAACAAGCGCCGCGGCGGAGGCGGTGTGATGGGGACTTCTAAAAGGGCGTTGTTTCCAGAAACGCGTGTCCAGTCCTTGATGGCTGACCGATGTAATGGCAGCTGATTCAATCGCTTCTTGCTCGCTCATTTCCGGTAGAATACTCGCCAGTCGCGTGGCTAACATGGTTTTTCCCGTACCGGGCGGACCGATAAAAAGTAAATTGTGGCGTCCGGCTGCAGCGACTTCCAGCGCTCGTTTAGCCGCGTACTGGCCTTTCACTTCAAGCAGATCAGGGATAGGCTTTTTTACCCCATTAATTTTCGGCTCCGGCTCAAGGTCTATCGTTTGTTGGCCCTGTAAAAAAGCGCAGACTTGTAATAAATGATTACCACCGATGGCCTGACTGGATCCGGTTAATTGAGCCTCGGCCAGATTTTGCACTGGCACAATGAGTTTTCGTTCGACCTGTTTTGCCGCTAAGGAAGCGGGTAAAACGCCATTGACGGGCCGAAGCTCACCCGAAAGTGCCAGTTCGCCCATAAATTCATACTTGCCGATAGTGTTGACCTGAATCTGACCAGAGGCCAATAAAATTCCCAGCGCAATTGGCAGGTCATAGCGTCCGCCGTCTTTGGGTAAATCGGCAGGTGCCAGGTTTATGGTGATACGACGCGCCGGGAATTCAAAGTTGGCATTGATTAAAGCGCTGCGGACACGGTCTTTACTTTCTTTGACCGCCGCTTCTGGCAAGCCGACAATATTCAGGCTCGGCAACCCATTAGATAAATGAGTTTCGACTGTGACGAGTGGGGCTTCAATACCCACGCCTGCTCTGGTATAAACGATTGAAAGCGCCATTCACCTATCCATGGTGTGATTAAAAAAATAATTAAATATGATTTAAGCGGAAATAAATAGACGTGATCGTTAGCGGGTTTTGTGCGATATTGACTATTCGCTTTGTAAGAAAAACACGACTTGCAGATAGTCAACTTAAGCCAGTTCGATGGTGACTCAAGGTATCCCAAAATTAAACGCTAAGCAAACCAGTCGCACTGAGTCAGCTAACGAGTAAACAAACGAGTAAATTTAACCGGATAAACTTGCTCACTCGTTTATCGAGAAATCGAGATAAAAACTGAAACTGAAACTGAAGCCGAAACCAATGCCTGATGCGTTAATACCCAAAAATATTCAGTGCCCTTATTGTTGGCAGTCGATTGAAATTATTATTGATGCTTCTGTGCCGCAGCAATCCTATATCGAAGATTGTCAGGTCTGTTGTCGGCCGATCGTTTTTGACATTGATATCGATGCGAATGAACAATTGACAATGACAGTTAAGTCGGAAGACGATTGATACGGCTAATTCTAAATTGAAAGATTGAATTAAGCGGTTTATGACTGATTCACAGGCTCGCTATGCAAGGAAATAGTAATGAAATACACCGGCAGTTGTCACTGTGGTGCAGTGACTTTCGAAATTGAAGCGCCCACGGAAATAGAAGTGGAGGATTGTAATTGTTCTATTTGCGCTAAGAGCGGATTTCTTCATCTGATTTTACCGCTGGATCATTTTAAACTATTGTCTGGCCAAGAAAACCTGACCACATATACTTTTAACACTGGCGTCGCTCAACACACCTTTTGTCAAACGTGTGGAATTAAACCTTTTTATACGCCGCGCTCTAACCCAGACGGGATTGATGTGAATGTTCGTTGTTTAGATGTTAAGCCAGCGTCTATCAAAATCCTAAAATTTGATGGTCAAAATTGGAAAGCTAACGCTCATCAGGTTGCCCATAAAAGTCGCTCAGATAATGGCTAAGAAAAACACAATGCGGCGAGTAAAGATTACCCACAAGGCGTCAGGTACGCTGCTGGCTGACGGGCCTTTAGGTTGGGGGATCACGCCGTTTGAAGGAAATTTTTATATTCAACGGCGTTATCTTCAAACTGACGCCCTTAAAACGAATTTAATCCCCGGCCTTTGTATTTATAAATTTGTTTATGTGTGGCTTGATCTGGTGATCGATAATAAAGTGGTGAGCAAAAACATAGGCTGGAAATATATTCTTCCCAACCCACTACTGCCGTTTATCTGGTTCCGAGTGGCCTTACCCGGCGGTGAACCTGAGCTGGCGTATCAACTCTATAACAGCCAGTAGATAAAGCCGCGGCCAAAAAAAACAGGGTCAAAGTGATCGCTATCGAGATGCTCGCTTAAGGCAAAATCTCGACAACTTCTTTTTTAGCGGCAATGCCTTGAGTCACTATGAGGGAATCGTCATTTACATCACTTAACCACCAGACCTGATCGGAGAGTTGTTTAAGCGTTTTAACCTCACCGGTGGTTAAATCGTATTGCCAAAGCTGGTCGTGCATATCGATGCCGTAAAGATAAATGCGATGCAAGACAATCGTTTTGCTACTCAGTTGCGCGCTGGTTAGAGCGAGCTGTTCGACTCGATCGCCGATTTGTCGCTTCAAATGATTCTGATGATTAAGATAGAGCAGATCGCCATTGGCCATATATTGTGCCCATCGGATCTTCGACAAATTAAGATCTTGCAGACTCGCATCGACCAGATTGAACAACAAAATCTGGTCATTGTGGTCCTGATTGGCGCGGAGCATCAGGTGATCTTTATCGACCCATTGCAAAATATTTTTAACCGGCACTGGGGAAACCTTATCGATAATATTACCGTCGAGCGAGAGTATCTTTATCTGGTCGTTAACTATCAGCGCAATTTTGTCACCAGATGGCGACCAGTCAAAAGCAGCAACGCGCGTGCCTGGTGGGAAATTGCTGAGTTGTCGTGACGTGTCACCCTCGTTCAACATCAGTTGACGCGTTCCAGTTCTTTCAGAGATGTAGGCGATTGTATTTCCACCCGGCTGAAATTTGCCATTGCCATCAAATGCGGTCGAGCGATCGATGCTGGGGTAAGGCAGGTAAACATCATTAAATTTTACCGGCTCCGTTTGTGTGTCTAAATTTGCCAGAGGGATTTTCGCGATGTCGGTATCTATTTTTCCGTGAGTAGCGACCAGTTTATTTTCCTGGGGGTGATACACGGGCGCGTAAATTTTGTCGATACCCGGCGTTTCAATCGGCGTCAGTTTGCCTTCAAATGACAGTTGATATAATCCTTGCTCGGTATCGACAAGCAGTCGATTTTCATCCGGATGAAAACTGGCCGAATAGGTCTGATAAAACGAAAGCTCGGGGCGTTTTTGAATGTAAGCGCTCGACACGGGAAAACCAGTTCGATCAATGACTTCCAATAGATATTCTTCTGCAGGTGTGCGACTGATGACCACAAAAATATCTTCCCTGGGCGCGTAGTCGTAGCTGTAAATTTCACCGACGGTAGACTCATACAATGTTGTTTGCGTGTTCTCGCGCAATTGATAAATCATCAGCTTTACCGACCCGTCAACCGCTTTAAGCATCGCGATGCTGCCATCTTTTAACCAGCGCGGCCGGCCCGTCCATTCGCTTTCACAGTCGATTCGCTGTGTGGGCGTTTGAGGAGACTGGATGGCCGCCGCCAGATCGAGGGTTTGCAGTCGCCAACAGGTCTTCTTTTCGCTGGCAAGGTGACTACAGTTTTCCTGAAGCGTAAAAGCCAGTTGATTGCCGTCGGCCGACCAACTGTGTGGGCCATAAACTGCGGCTTTTTCGGTGAGACGAATTTCTTGCTGAGTCTTTAAATCTTTCGCCCAGATATGGTTTTCGCAGGTGCCTTGATAACGGTGAAAAACCATATATCGGCCGTCGGGAGAATAGTTCGGATAAAACTCGCGTTCATCGCTCGCGGTTAATTGGGTTAGCCGAGTATAAACCAGCTTGTCATCGGGCCATAACCAGACCGCCAGAAAAATGAGCAAAACTAAAGCTGCAAATGCCGGAAACGGCCATTGAGAACGTTTAAATTCTGCCGGCACATTTGCCGGTGAGGTTAGCCACTCGACTTCTACTTCGAGGCTATAGCCTTTTTTTGAATGGGTCTTAATGATGTGCTGCGATTTGCTATCGTCTCCGAGCGCTTTTCTTAGCTGGGCGATGCATCGTTGCAAGGTATTCGGGTTGACCGTCGCGTCCGACCACACTTCGTCCATAATAGTATCGTGACTCACTACCTGGCCCGCATGCTTGGCCAGAATGGTCAATACCGCCAACACCTTCGGCTGCAGTGTTTCAATTTTTTCAAATCGTTTTATCTGGTTGCGTGACAGGTCGATGTAACAATCGCCTATCAAGTATTGCTTATCCATGGCGTTTTGTATTTTGTGGTTTGTTGATCATGATATCAAAAATTTTACGTGAAACTGTAATTTATTGTGAAGATAACTTGCTGATAATTAAGTAGTTCAGTGATGAGGTTAACCTAATCAGACCTGGTCACTGATTGAATTGTTCCAATCCGCTAACGCATTTTAGAGATAAAAATTATGTTTTTCACGCTCGATGAGCCGTTTATCCGCTGTCGCATCGCTATCATCTGAGGTTGCTTGAAAATAAATACAGCTGCCATATGATTTAAGTATCAGCAATTAGTTACCGCGTTGTGAAAGCAATGAAGGTAGTCGGTAAAGGACCTATAATGAATAAGAACGAAGTCAATTTGCATGTGATCCCAGGTGGCAAGTCAGAAGTTGAGATCCACGTTACCTATGAGCACGATGAGAATATTGAAGCTTATATGTTTTCGAGTGGCAATGAGGCCTTTGCGGAAGTTTTTATTCGATGGTTGCGGGAAAGAACCGATGAGTCAGTGAGCGATCTACATTTTAACCTGGCTGGCGGCGACGGCAAAGCCTCACCGCTTTATGAGGAACTGCGTAAAGCCGGCGCGACGGTCAGGCTGGTGAGTTAGATTATTTAAATTCGTAATTCACCTTCGATTGAGTGTAGGTTTTCTGAAATAGGTTGTTAAACCTATTTCATCGAGTCGACTTATATCTTTAGGTTCATAAACTGATTCAAATGGTGTTTCCAATTCATGGAGCCTATTCTCTTCAACAAACGATCTTTGATTTGCCACAAATTTGCTGATGTCCTGAATATCAATTATTCCATCTCCTTCAAATGGAGCAAGCATGTCGTTTCTTAATCCTAGTTGAATCGCTCGCCGCTCTTGCTTCGCTCCAAAAGGATCATGATCTGGATCCCATTGAAGTCTAACGTTTGAATTTTGAAGCGCTTCTCTCCAGTCTTCAATTTTTGTTTTAGCACTGGAATGGAAACTAGATGAAACAGCATTTAAAAGTATATTTTCAAAAAATGACCGTTTTAACCTAATCGCCAGAGTTATTTCTTGTCCAACTTTTGTTCCCCAACCACTACGATACATCATCCAAAGAAAGTTGGGCTTTATCCAACTCATCCGCGAGTAACTAAATGCCCCACCAAAGTATTGATTTTCACTTGCAAATAATCCGATCTCAGGTCGATAGGCTTGGTAAACAACTATCGAATTGTCATCGTATTGGGCGAGTATATGTTTGCCATTTGAAGGCCAGCAATTTGCCTGTTCCAGATATTTTTTTAATTTTAAATCCATTTTTTTCTCAATAGTTATCCAATCATCCTCGGAAAAAAGTGCACATCGTCTTTATCTTTAATCCGATAAAGCGCAGCTTTGCGCCGGCCCGTTTCAGAAAGCTCCCCGGTCTCTTCAATAATATCAGCGTCGAGTAATCGCCTGCGAAACGACTTTTTCTCTAATGTCGAGTGAGTCGTAATTTCAAAACAATGCTGCGCTTCGGTCAGAGTGAAACTAGGCGGCAACAAGAAAAGTGGAATCGACGTGTATCGTGATTTAGCTGTTAACCTTTCTTTTACTTTTGCGAGTAACGCTTCGTGATCAAACGCAAGAGTATTTGTATCGAGAGAATCGAGTTCATCCCACTTACATCCTTTACCTAAATGTTCTTCAAGCTCGCGCTTTTCACCGTTTACCAATGCCATAAATAAAACCGTCGCCGTCCAACCTCGTGGGTCGCGCGTATCAGATGCGATAGTTTCCACCTGCTCGATATAATCAGGGTCTAGATGCGTCTTTTCTGCAATAACCCGGCGTGCGGTGGCTTGTAAATCTTTATCTTCGTTACAATGAACGTACCCCCCAGGAAGAGCAAATTCGCCCAGAAAAGGCGGCTTGTCCCTTTCGATCAGCAAGATCTCCAGTGCATTTTCTTTTATCGACAAATAAGCAACGTCGACGGTAAGTATCGGTTTTTCATAGGTTTCTTCCATAAGCTGAAATTTTAACCAGTTAATATTTGACTTATAAGTGGCAGTGTGCCACTATTTGCTTAAATTAACAAGTGGCACAGTGCCACTTAAATGGTTCCCGTCGTCCACTACTCGCAGATGGGTGAACCCAGGTAAAAAAAGGAGAAGTAAAATGGTCCTCATTCAATATTTCAAATCGCAACCCACCGATTATGTCTTTCACTACAAAGGCAGCAAAGTGAAAAAAGGCGGCGCAGGGTTAAGTTTTTTATATTACGCGCCAACCAGTAATATCGTGCGAGTTCCAATGAGCAATCAGGATCAGCCGTTTATTTTTCGTGAAGTCACTTCTGATTTTCAGGAAGTCACCGTTCAGGGAACGCTCACCTATCGAATTACCGATCCAGTCGCCATTTCCAAAGCGCTTAATTTTTCGCTGAATGCATCGGCCACTAGCTTTGCGTCAGAAGATCCGGAAAAATTGGCCAATCGAATTATTAATCGGTTGCAAGTAATTATGCGCTCTTATACCCAGTCTTTAGCCTTAACAGAAGTGTTAGATTTAGACGCGAAGACACTCGAAACCATTCAAGTGCGACTGGCGGAATCCGATTACCTGATAAACCTGGGAATCGAGGTATTAGATTTGAGCATTACCGCGATTAAGCCGACGCCTGAAACCGCTGAAGCATTGCAGACACGAGAAAGGGAAAGACTACTGCAAGAAGCTGACGATGCAATCTATATTCGCCGAAACGCCGCCGTCGAAGCGGAAAGAGTCATTCGTGAAAATGAATTGAAAACCGAACAGGCGGTTGAAGAGAAAAAGCGCGAAATCCAGGAAGTTAAATTGGAAGCGGAAAAAGCGGAACAGGTAAAGCGACAGGAAATGGCGACGGCGCAGATGGACGCTAATATCGACTTGGAAAAACAGCGAGATGAGCTCGTTCGATTAAACGCGGAAAACGAAAAAATTGAAGCGGAATCTGCTTCGTATCGACTCGCTAAACAATTGGAGCCCATTAATGAATTAAGTCCCGAAGTGGTACAAGCGCTCGCCGCCATGCGAATGGAGCCGTCGCAGTTGATTGCTCAGTCCTTTATCGATTTCGCAGCCAATGCTGACAAAATTGGTTCATTAAATATCTCTCAGGATGTTATTAGTGAATTACTGAATCGGGAATCAGCGGTATGAACCGAGAAAGATTCAACCACAAAAAAGCGCACAGCAATCTTGAGCCGAGGGTCATTATTGTTCATCGTGACACTCGGCTCGATGAACTCAAACGGCGCTATAATACGCTCGAGCAGGCACGGTTTTATGTCGAGCATCTGGGCGCTGACTTTAGTGACTATCTCGCCGATGATAAAGCCTATAAAGCATCGCTCAATCTGGTTCAGCAAACCTACCAGAAATACGCCAAAGTACAATTACTAGACCGCAGCTTTTTAAGTAATTTCGTTTTTGCCGGGGATGAAACGGTTGTCGTCGTCGGCCAAGACGGACTGGTCGCTAATACACTCAAGTATGTCAAAGAAATACCGGTGGTTGGCGTTAATCCAGAGCCCGCGCGTTACGATGGTGTGTTGTTACCGTTTACGGCAGATGATATCGGTCAAGTTGCCAAAGAAACTTTACGGGGGCTTTGCCAGCAAAATGCCGTCACGCTGGCGAAAGCCGACTTGTCGAATGGTCAATCAATTGTCGGCGTCAATGATATCTTTATTGGGCCGAGGCAGCATACATCGGCCCGCTACGAGCTGAGCTGGCAAGGCGAACGAGAGTTGCAGTCGAGTTCTGGCGTTATCGTCAGTACCGGACTTGGTTCGACTGGCTGGTTTCAAAGTCTTTTGGCAGGAGCCAAGCAAGTAGCAGGTGGATTGCGAAAAGATAGAAGCAAACTCCAACAAGGTTTTTCCTGGGAAGCTAAACATTTGTACTTTTGTGTCAGAGAGCCGTTTCCCAGTCAAATCACCGGCACCGACTTGGTATTCGGGAAGGTTAATGCCAATCAACCTTTAGAGATACATTCGCATATGCCGGAAAATGGCGTGATTTTCAGCGATGGTATATTAGATGACACCATAGACTTTCATTCTGGACTGACCGCAAAGATAGGTTTGGCAGAGTGGCAAGGAAGATTGATTGTGTAAATGGGAAATAAAATTTAATTTAAGGCGAACGTAAAAATAAGCTTAAAGTCTATCTAAAGGACTCAGCATACCCGATGGATTTCAGTTGAGCACTTATTATTTGAGTCCGTGGGCGCTTTTTGAAGATACTCTACGTATCTTTTTGATTTAATTTAAAAAGTAATTTTCTCTTAGAGCATTTTTCCGTATTATTGTGATTTACTGAATAGGTTAAGCTGTTCTTTTGTACGAAGAGGCTCAATGCATAAATTAGACTCTGCTAGAAATAAATTGGTAGCGATTATCTCGAGTTACTCTGGTCGCTTGATGTCTGACTCGAAATGGGTGAAGGTGTTTGAATGTATAACCGCAATTAAAGATTCAAACCGTACAGCGTCCGCGAAGCTCGTGTGGGATGATGAAGTACGCGCTCTCAATATTGATGACTCGCTTCAATTCGGTTTAGATTACTATGAAACATCTATGGAATCGATGTTAAGTGGTTATCCGAAAGGATTTTACGACTATAAAGAGTTAGAGTGGGTCGAGTTCCATTCTAGCGATGAAAACCTAGACGCAATAGAAAAGAGCCTCTATAAATTGGGGCAATTTGAACTGGAAAGAACTGCAAGCGGAGTTAAGCTGTTTGCTTATCAATAAACACAGAACAAGACGCTGTAAAATATTCAGGAAAAAAACGCCTGAAATTTTGAGCTGAGCGTTATATATTCGCAACTAGAATAATTAGGTAACTATAGATATGTTCGATATTGTTTTGTATTTATTAATCCTATCGTCTTGGATCACAATACTCGTCATATTCAACTCAAATCTTAAAGCAGAGGAAGAATGGAGAGTGTGGATATTCCCTTCGCTATTTGTTGCTTCGAAGAAACACTTTAAGACAGAAAAAGGCTTTCGAGTATATTGGGCTCATTGGCTATTTTGGTTGGTTATGTTGGTTTTATTCATATTGAAAGTTAAGGGTGTTCTGTAATAGTGATACATAACCAAAAGCTGAATCGGAAAACTTTCCCGCTAAGTCGCTCGAAATATTTCGGCGTAGCCGCGCGTTCTGGTAAAAAAATGAAAAATATTCTACTAGTTACCCTTGTCGTTTTTTCCTCGAGTTCTTTTTCAGTTGATTACGCTAAAGTATGGGAGCTTGAACTCAATACACAGGAAGGGAAACGTCGTTTAGTTATAGAGCTGACAGATGAATCTAGTGAATCTTGTATAATTAGTAACCCTAAGGTGGTAAAAACTCTAGAGGGTAAGGTCCCAGAAAAAAGTAAATATTTTTCAGGTTTTAGTTATTCCATCAATGATAATGTCCTAAGTATTGATATGTTTCCAGCCTTATGTGATGGCGGTGATGTACTACGAGGTAAAATTGAAAGCGATAAAATTACAGGTGAAATTTACTCAAGCTCAATTGCTGGTTTAAGAAAGATAGGAACTTTAATGGGGAAAGCTGTTGTTCAATAACCATAACCAATCAAGGCAGCATTTGCAAAAATTACAATTCTACTTGGGGCGTTATAAGTAAAAAATGTTTTCAAATTTATTCAAAAAGAAGCCTGAAAGGGTTTATATTGATTCATTAGTTGTTGCGCCTAGAGATGAAATTAGCAAAATTGATGAGTGGGGGGGATTTAAGTCAGTTGACCTAGAAGGAAGTGCAAAGGAAAGACTTATAGAAATATTCCAGTTACACCATGTCTCGCAAAGAGTCGGTGTTGAGAAAAATGATCTTGCATTGGATGTCGTTGTGATTAATCTTCAAGGCGGCGAATTTAGCTCTTTTCAAACAAGCGATTTTATTATTCCTATTTTATGGCGACCTAAAGTACAAATTCGATCTCGCTTGTATTATATAGAAAGCAATAAGCACAAGGCGTCTTTTTCTGTAACAGTAAAAATGCCTTGGAGAGAATACCTATCAAGACTATTTAGCTTGAATGGACTGGTTAGATACAAACCACTATTTGATTTTAATGATATTGATATATTACTAACAAAAGCGTCGTTGGAGTTAATACAAAAAATGATTAAGTCTTTAGCTTGACTTACTAATAAGGCGTCGAAAAAAAAGAGGCAAAATAAAATACGCTTTTTGACTTTACGCTGTCTGAAATAGAGTACTCAGCGATTTCATCAGAAACTATTGAGTTCTATCGATGTGATGATTACATCAAGGATGAATCTCGCGATTTCTTTTATGACGAAAAGTCATAATTACTGCTGGTTTTGCTTGCAAAACAGGCAGAGGTTACTGCGTAAAATGGACTTTTGATAATTGGTAAGACGGACTATCGAAATTCGTTATCGCCAAAACGAAAGTGGTTTTTGGGCTTGGTGCCCACATGAAAATAACCATGTACTAATAGCTAGATTCACGGCTGAGCTTGTGTCTGGTTGGTGCAATGGAACATAAATCATATAAGAAGTCTAGCCAGCATTTACACCGTTACATGGGGCTGGACTTCGCTGCTAAAAGTGTTAAGTATTTAGAGTAATGGAGTAGAAATGAATCTTTTTCTTAGAATGAAATCTTGGCAAGTTTTTGGGATAGTCGTTGGCTTGCCCTTCGTATTTCAATCAGTTTTTACGATCAAAATAATGAGTTCGAATACCATCGAACCAAGGGCGTTATTTGATATTTTTCCATATATGATGCTTGGCTTTGTGATTATTTTCATGACATGGTTTTGGAGTCTTGGAACTGGGCTAAATAATATAGTAAAGCGCGAAATCAGACCAAGCTCAAGATTATTCAGATTTGGAATTGCTTTTTCAGCAATATATATGATGCTATTTACAATTTATATGGGTAGGTTTATTGAGATGGAAGAGCAGAAAGAACTCGGAAGTATGATGGGAATTATATTTCCATTACACCTTATTTCGATGTTCTTTATGTTCTATGGTTTGCACTTTATTGCCAGAAATTTAGTAATGGCTGAGAAAAATGAAGTGGTTAAGTTTGATGACTTTTTTGGACCTTTTTTTCTAATCTGGTTCTTTCCAATAGGAATATGGTTTGTTCAACCTAGAATTAACAAGTTAATTTCAAATCATGATACGTAACCAGGTTTGAATTTAAATTAGAGAAAAACACTTCTGAAATTAAACGAGCATTGTGAGTAAGAAAAGAAGCATGATAAAAAAACTAATAGTTATACTTTCTCTAGTGATACCTTCATTTTTGCTTGGAGGCTATTTGTCTTTGAACTCAGCTGACAATACTCTACGTGATCTTGAATCGAATAAGAACTACTTAATCGACTTGATTGCTGAAACTCAGCATCACCGCTTGGAAGCTCAATTAGAACACCGTACTCAAGCGCTTGAGCATTTTATTAATGCCGACAAGAGTGGCGAGACAATCAACAAAGCGATAAAAGAGTACTTATCCTCTACATCAGATTTGATTAACTCTATAGAGAAAAATGCTGCTCACTTAACTAAAGCGGAAGCTAGAAAGTCCGTAGAGGAAAAAGTAAGGCAAACAAGAGAGCGTCTAGAGGAATTAAAGTTCGGCTATAACTTCTAGAACTCGTTGCCATGCACTGAAAGAATTCAGGTAGAAAAAAAACGCCTGAATTTTTGCATTAGGCATTAAATGATACAAATAAAAAGGAACCCCAGTTTGTCTAGGTCAAGAACGGTTATTGTCATTGTAGCGCTTTTACTATCCAGCTATACACAAGCGGGAACAAAGCACCCTGAAATTAAAAAAGAAATCATGGCTGCATTTCAAAGTCTTGTTTATGCCTCAAAGACACTCGATACGAAATTATATTTTCAGCATTTTGATCTGGATAAGTTTGTCGGTTTAAATAGTGATGGGACAAACTGGAATTCAATAGATGATTTAGCTCCTCTCATCCATACCGGTTTTGACTCAATTAAGGAAGTCATCTCGCTAGAGTTTCCAAACATTAATATTTCGGTTATCGATAACTACACTGCCGTACTCGTTAATGAATATTCCCAAACGGTTCTCCTAAAAGACGGAAGTACAGTTACTTTTTCGGGTGGAGGAACACAAGTTTGGACAAAACGTAGCGGGAAATGGAAACTTGTCAGCGTATCAGCCAGTCATAAACCGAATATCAGTAGGCCGTAAGCCGATGAACATCAAAAATATTGCCAAAGTTTCATTAAAGCCATTGGAGTGGCATATCTTTAGCTTTGGGTTAAAACTACTCAATACCCCAGTCGCGTTTATATTGCGTTAACTCGCCATTTTCGACCAACAAATTAAATTCATTTTGTAAAAGCCTGACAATTTCCATATCGCTATTCTTGCTAATCGCGATATGCAAATCAGCCGATAGATTAGGCACCAGAAAAACTTCTTTCAGATCATTGTAATCATAACCAAAGTTATTAGTTTGGGTTTTAATGCTCGCATGGGATTTAAATATTAAATCAACGCGATTTTTGAACAGCATCTTATAAGTTTGTTCAACATCGATAGATCGTTCAACAACCGGGATGTTATGGTCCGTTAAATATTTGTCTAATACCGAATCTTTGGTAACTACAATGGAGTAATTTTTTAAATCATCCATGCTGGTAATTTTATCGATATGCTTATTGTCGCGTAAAGTGTAAAAGGAAAAGGTTTCCTTGTGAATTGAACCTATCCAGTGGAAATCCAACTCGCGCTCGGCGGTGCGTGCGATAGCCAGAATAATAATATTTTTTCCGGTGGCCGCTTTATCGTAAGCGCGGACCCAGGGAAGAAATTCGATGTTTGATTTTAGCCCTGCGTTGAAGAGTAGTTTCTCTAACACATTGATGCCGTAGCCAACGGGATTATTGTTTGTATCTAAAAACTGATAGGGCTGAAGAACTTCGGTAACCACGGTAACCCTTGGGTGTTCAGCAGCGTAAGACGGGTTTGCGGCCAGCAGAAATAGCACCGTTAACAGGGTGCCAATTATCTGTTTTAGATTGAATTTTGTGACGGCGTGTATCGGGTGCATTGTAATTATAGTTATAAAATCAATGAGTTAATAGGTTTTTACATAGGGGTAAAAATATCTCAGATACGTAATTGTAGTCCGCTTTTTAACGAATAGTTAATTTATTTTCAATTGTATTTAGTGGGATATCAGATACAATACCAAGGCAATGAAATACGAAATAATCAAAAAGTCCTGGTCCAAGCGACGTAAAATGGACACGCCAAAAGACATCTCTCAAATCACTTTTCTCGATTTTGCTAAAACCCATAATCACTTTTGCAAGATGGTGATCACTTACTGTGATAGCAGCGAAGAAACCTTAATTTCGCGTGTGATCTTTAATGAGGTTAAACAACACTGGTTAGTCGACGGCATGAGCGTAGCGGTACGATTGATCGACTAAACGGCGAGTAGGGTTGATTACTTCTAAAATTCCAGAATTCGACTAAACTATTATTTATTTCGTCAGATCTCGATGAGAACGTATCTTATGTCACGTGAGGACGTCAAAAGCTTAGTCAATTGGCCCGGTGAAATTAGCGAAGAATTTACCCAGCGCCTTTCCGCCATTGGCGAGGTTAAATCAAATGTATCCAGTTTAGGTGTATTCCCCAATTTAGATCGCTTTCGTGGCGTGGGATATTTTATCGAAGGCGTCGCGGCTATGTACACCATTGGTGACGATGACAAACTGATTTTTGGCGGCTTGACTGGCCGAGGAGACTGGTTTGGTGCGAAGGGTTTTCAAGATGATACCTGGCAGCCGGTATACGCGGAAGAAATTTTACCGGTTAAGTTTGTCTTATTTTCTGATGCAAAAATTAAACAATTGCAAACTGAATATCCTGAGACTTATAAGTGGTTGTACATAATCACCTGTATGTCTACGCCTCGTTGGTTACAAACCTATATTATTGCAACTTACGATAAAGAAATTCAGGTAATCTATACGCTACTCAATTTGTTAGGTTATTTTTCAACGTCGACAGATGACCCACCAAAAATTATGATTTCACAAGAGAAGCTGAGTCTAACAACTCAGGTTTCAAGGCCTAGAGTGAATGAAGTGTTAAAAACGCTGGAAAAAGAAGCGCTCATCAAAGTAGAGCGCAATGCCATTTACTTTCTTGATCTCGCTGCTTTAAAGCAGCGACTCGACCATGTTATTTTATTTTTTATTGATCCGCGGAAGCGTCTTGATTGAGCCGACTTATCACAAAAATGCCACCCGCTTCAGCATTTTCTTCTGACTTCAGCGGTCGTCCTGCAATGCGCAATCGACTCGACTCGCTCTGACGCGTTGAGCAATAAAACTGGCTGGTCACTTCGATGGGTTGGCGTTTCTTCAATACGTCATACACCATGGCCGAAATGGAAGGCGATGTCACATCTTCGTTGACCAAGACAAAATCAAACTTCACCCCAAAGTGATTGTTTTCGGGTAGCTGAAACCATTGCTCAGCGGTCGGATTCAGGTAGCTGATCGCGCCTTGCTCATCGATTGTGACAATCACTTCGCCGATTGAGTCGAGGAGTAGACGGCTGAATTCTTGTTGATCAAACAACTTGCTAAGCAGGGTATTGGTTGTTTTGACCAGCTCGCCAAATTCATTGTCGACATTAATCGTGAGGGCTTTAAATCTTCCTGGGCTCTCAATTAACCCTTTGAGAGATTGATTGATATTATCGATAGGTTTAGAAATCATATTATTGATTAACCAAAAGAAAATCATACCGACAATGCTGGTGCCCAAGAGCGCCGGGGTAATTGTTACCATCGGATTGTTAAGCTTTTTTTCTTCATTTCGTTTCTCGATTAAAACCTCGGCAGGAATGGGCTCCCCGGCGGCGGAAACTAACGAAAAGGTGGCGCTCACCTGATGATCTTCGCTAATAAGTTCGGTCAAATTTGCTGATGTCTTAAAAGCGTTTTTAAAATGTAACCCATTGCCTTCATAAGGCAAAAAACGTAGCGATACCTTTTCGCCGATAAACTTACTGATGTCTTGCATCATCGCCTGGTCGACGGCTTTAACGTAAGTGATGCTCCCCACGGGTGATTGCAGGCGTTTTGAATCGGTAATCGCCGAAGAGACATACAGGAATGCCTGGTCATTGATGAGCACTATCCCCGATTGTTGGGTAAACGAACTATCGACCCGAATTTGCCCATCGAGCAGTTGCCATAGCTGTGCTTCATTGGCCGCAGAAAGTCGAGACACACCGTGAATCATCTCGCCGTGATTATCCGCAACCAACACGGCGTGAGAATCTAGATAGATTAGTGAGTCTATCGTCAGATAATTTTCCGCAAAATCGGTGGTTTGGGTCTGCACAAATTCATAGGCTTCATTGTGAATGCCGTTGTCGCGCGCAATCAATGCAAGCGACTTGATTTTATCCATAAAAATGCTGTTGACTGTGGTATGGGTGGATTGCAAATGATCTTTCTGCCACTTTTGGTATTCGAGATCCAGTTGCCAGGTGCGAAACACGACTACAATTGTACTCATCAGCACGGACAGCAAGATAAACCAGAGGGCAAATTTACGTTTAATCGAATTAAGCTTAATCATGATGAGTTACCTCAGTTGGTGCGGCGAGTTGGTTCAGGTAATTGGAGACTTCCTGAGACAGTCGTTGGTGTTCTGCTAAAAACAATGCAACTTGTTCAAGCGTGTGTTCAGATTGGTCCTGAATGAGCTGGTGCTCCAGTTGTTGGGCAAAATCTCCAAGTTCAGTCGCGCCCAGGTAGCGTACGCCACTCTTAATCTTATGCACCAACTGTTTTGCTTCAGACCAGTCAGCATCGGTTACGGCGGCCGAAAGCTGATTAAAATCTTCTGTCGATGAGGTTAGAAATAGAGTGAGAACATCACGAATAATGTCCGAATCATCGCCACTGAAGGCTTTAACCTGATCAATATTGAGGTGTTTTCCCGTCACCAGACTATGGCACGCTTGCGATGTGGGCTGGAGTTTGTCGTTTGAATCGAGCTTCTTGCTCGCTGAATGTATTTGCGCCGCTGAAGCCGCACTGATTTCGGCTGAATCTGTGGTGGTTGATGGCAAATCAATAGATTCATTCATAAAATCGAGTGCAAAAGATGACAATAACTCATCGTCATTCAAAGGCGCTTCGGGCGGTTCGACCTTGACATGACCTGAGTCGACGTGAGCGGTATTGGGCTGATCTGAATTCGCTGGTTCTGATTTCGCTGATTCTGAATCGACCTGTGTGTGTTGACTAAGAAAATCGATTTCGTGGGCTAACTTTTGCTGCAGTGTCTCAATAGGGCAAGGCTTGGCAATGTAAGCGTCAAATCCAACTGACAAACAGGTTTGTTCGGCGCCGCTTAAAGCATCTGCGGTTAATGCGATCAAACGGGGTGATTCGTTTTGACGTTCACTCAGAATCTTTTTAGCGAGGGTAAAGCCATCCATTTCTGGCATGTGACAATCACTGATGACAATATCGTACTGATTTTTTAAGTGCATGTTATACGCAATCAGACCGTTCTCTGCCATGTCAACATCGAATCCGAGTCGGCTCAATTGTCCGTGAATGACCCGTCGATTGACCGGGTTGTCTTCGGCAAGTAAAACTTTCAACTGGCTGATTTGAGAATGTGAAGCGCGCGCGCTATTGCCCGCCTGAAAATAGGGATTGTCTTCTGCAAGTTCGGCTTCGTGTTGTGCAATTTGTAACGGAATAGTGATAATAAACTGACTACCGATACCGTCCATTGAGGTGACGTCAATGTGACCATTCATCGCTTGGGTAATCTCTTTACAAATACTCAGCCCCAATCCCGTACCACCGAATCGACGTGTAATATCGTCGTCAGCCTGAACAAAAGGATTAAACAGCGTATCCAGTTTATTTTTAGGGATCCCAATACCCGAGTCTCTAACTTCGATGCGAATCAAATGCTGGCCGAGTTGGTTTTGATACTCATCATCGAGCAGATCGAGCTTGACTTTGACGTAACCGGCTTTGGTAAATTTAATCGCATTGGAAACCAGGTTATTGATGATTTGGGTTAAACGAGTCGGATCGCCCAGGTAACCACCAGCGAGTTGGTTGTCCAGTGACGCGGAGAGCTCAATGCCGCTGGAACGAGCCTGGTGTTTAAAGTTCTGGATAACGTTATTGACTACTGAATGTGGTGAAAACGGAAATTGTTCGACGGTTAACTTGTCGGCATCCATTTTGGAAAAATCGAGCACGTCATTCAGTAATGCCATCAGGTTCTGCGCAGAACCGGTCAACACGTCCAACAAGTCTTTTTGCTCATTATTGAGCGAGGTAAAAGAGAGCGCTTCGGCGATGCCAAGTACGCCATTCATCGGCGTGCGAATTTCGTGACTCATTCGCGCCAGAAAATCACTTTTCGCGCGTGCAGAAGTTTCCGCCTGTCGCCGTAATGCCTGCGCCTCGACCAGTTGTTTTTGAACCTTCGCCTGCTCCTTGAGTTTGCGATTCATTTTATAGCGGTACAAGCCATAGGTGGTACTGATGAGGAATATTGCGCAAAATAAAAAATACAATATCCAGGTCTGTAACTGCTCGACTGAGTGCGAATCTTCAGCTTTGGCGAACCAGCGTTGGTTGATCTGTTGTTGCTGTCCGATCGAAAGACTATTGAGCCCCAGATTAAGAATTTCGACCAGTACCGTCTGAGATTTATTGAGACGAAATCGAAATTCAGGTGAATGATTCTGTTCGCTAATGCGGTACTGAACCAGGTTGTTTAACGCATATTGCTGGATAACAAAAGCCGCGTTTGCAGACTCGCCAAGGTAGGCATCGGCGCTGCCCGAGGCGACTGCCTGTAATGCCTCCGGCACGCTATCAAAATAACTGATTTGTATCTTCTGTTTTTGATGATCTAAAAGTTGATTGGTACTGTGACCACGAACCAGCGCAACTGTTCGATTGTTAAGGTCGGAAATTTTATGTAAGTCCTGGTGTATCTGACTGATGATCGCTGTTGTAGTTTGATGGTAGGACTGACTAAAAAGAAACTGATTTTCCAGGTCCGAAGTTTCACTGATATTCGGCATTATCTGGAATTCATTGTTCGCTTGTCCAGCTTGTGCCTGATAAAAGTTTTGATAGACTTTGGGCTGAAAAATCAGACCGGTACGGTCGGTAACTTCATCGATGATATCCTGGGTATAACCGCTCGTATTAAAGTGATTTCTAAAATGGTAAGGACCAAAGTCGTCGTCGATAAAATTAAAATAGACGACGGGATTGTCGAGTAGATAGTGTTGCTGCGCAGTGGTGACCTGCTTCAAGTAATCGCCTATCATCACGTCAATTTCGAGCTGTTGCAAATCGGAAAATTTAAGCCACATATCTTTAACGAGTTTTGGTTCGATATCGCGGAAGCTCTGGTTAATTTGTAACATTAACGCTTTATTGCGTTTGGCGACCATTGCTCGTAAGTAAACTGGCGGTACACCGTCTTCGACTTCCTGATAGAGACTCGATAGCCCCAACTCAAAAAGTTGCTCTTGCATAATCCAGGGCGCCCAGGAATAGATAAAGTCGTATTGCTTTTTACCACCCAGTGACTCCTTGATGGCGACAGACTGCTGCACGTCAAAATCAAAATAGGTTTCAAACAATTCGGCCGACCGAGGCAAGTGAACGAACAACGACGGCGTGTGAAAAGAGTCGCCTGCTCGCCGGAAAACTTTGGCCCGAAATTTAAGAATTGGCAGGCTAAAGTAATGATTATCCGTGAGTTGGGTATTGTGAAATCCAAACGAAAGAATATCGATTTCGCCATTTTGCAGTGCGCTGTTAACTTGCGACTGGCTGATCTTTTTAAAGCGAATGGTGTAGTTGTGCCTGGCGCCCCACCATCGCCAGAAATCGAGAAAGAAATCGCTCACGTGATGAAAAGAGATATCTGCGCCCCGCAAGTGCGGCAAGCCAATGACCAGGGTTTTATGGTCTGGCTGGGTGATAACCGCCTCAGCCAGTGGCGCTTCTGCGGATTCGGTTATCGATGTCGCTGTGCTTTTAGCTGTCTCTATCGTTGTTTCTATAGTTGTCTCTACAGCTGTAACTGTCGATGAGTCAGCCGCCGATAGCCATGGTGACAGGCTCACCAGGCACACCAGCAATAGTGTTTTTATCGCCCGCGCCGCGTATAAGCATCGAAGTGTCATATTCTGAGTGGCTTTGGTCATTGCTATCAATCTCACTGGTTACATGTGTCACTATAGTAACGAGAAGAAAGTGAGGTGACTGTTCGCTACCGAACAGAAAATGAACAATTGCATTGCTAAGATAATCCCATCATTTGTAAACGGGATTTCGCCAGATGCTTGATTTATTTGACAAAAAACGTCCAGTCTTAGTTATTGACGATTGTGCGCTCTATCGCACCGCGGCGCGGGGAATGTTGTTAAAAATCGGTTTTATGCCGGAACAAATCGAATTAGCCGCCGATGCTCAAAGCGCGATGAAAATGCGCTTAAAGGACTTTCAACTGGTCTTGTGTGACTATAATCTGGGTAAAAAAACCGATGGTTACCAGCTGCTAGAGCAACTCAAGCGGCAGCGATTATTAAGCCTGGATTGCATAATCGTGGTTGTCACGGGTGACGCCAGTACCGAAACGGTGCGCAGTTTTGTTGACCTGGACACCGACGGTTACCTGGTCAAACCGGTAAGTTTTAATTCACTGCAATCTCGCCTGAATAAAATATTTTTTCATAAAAGACGGTTATCCAAAGCCTACAACCTGTTTCAGCAGTCTGACTATAACGCCTGCATTAGCCTGGCGAACGAAGTCGTTGAAGAAAGCAGGTTGGTCGAGCCCTATGCGCAACTGCTTTCAGCCAAGGCGCTGATAAAAGCGGGAGAATCGCGCCAGGCCGAAAACCTCTTAAAAAGCCTATTGTCGGGTAATGTCAAAGTCGATGCCGCATTTGAGTTGGCCCGGCTGTTGATTATCGAGAAAAAATTTAGCGATTGTCAGGAACTTCTCAGTCAATTTGAAGCGGACCCGGTAAATTGCGCCAAAGGTTTTCAATTGTCCGCGCTCTATCATCTGGCGCAAAATCATTACTCGGCGGCGTTGGAAAAAATTAAAGTTGCCATCGAGATGTCGCCTAAAAACATTGAACGAAAACTGGTGCAAGTGAGAATATATCTCGCCGCTTTTGAAACCGGGCGAGCGTTAGCCTGTATTGAGCAACTGGCAGAATTAATCAAGCACAGTTACTGGGATAACGGCGAGTTTATCGTTCAGCACATTCAAGTCTTGTTAGATCATGGAGAGCAGTCACATCAGATCGTCCGTGAGCAGAGTTTAACGCTGGTGAATGAATTCCTAACGAAGGTAAAAGACAGACCAATGGTGGATCTGCCTGAAGGTTTTGAGTTACTCGCGCAAGCCAGGGCATCACTGATCATCGAAGCACCCGAACAAGGTAAACAATTGCTCGCCCAATATCTGGCTGTCGTCAAGGAAAGAAAGACGCCGCTGTCGATTTGGGAAAGGTTTGAGCTGGCAAAAGTACAATTTAGCCTGGAAAACCAGGAGGCGTTTAATGCCGAACTCAGTCGACTTAAAACAGAAATAGACGCAATAGATTCTTTTGCGGAGAAAATTACTTTAAAGAGTTATCTGGATGTCTGGGTCAAAAAAGTAATAGGCGCGCCTGCTACCAGCGCCAGTCTTCGTGCGTCAGGCATGAACTTACTCAAGCAGGGCGAGATAACTTCTGCGCTCAATGCCTTATTAAATGCTTACGAATTAGATAGTAAAGATAAATCAACGGCGGTGATGATGATTACCTGTCTGGCGCGCTCGTGGCCAACAGGTTGGCATAAAAATGACGTTATCGCGCTCGTGCAAAAGTGTTGTGAGACACTCAAATCATCAACCGTTATTCGCAGTCCCGCGCTGGTAAAACATTTGTCGAACCTCGCGCAACAACTCGATATGCCGCAATTAACCAGTGCGCATTAAAGTGAGATTTCAGTCATTAATTGCCGTAAGACAAAATACGCTGAGGAGCTAAACCATGCAATTTAACCAAATACTCGTATTAGAAGATGATGCATTTCAACAACGCATTTTATGTAATATTTTAAAGAAAATGTTCGGCGGTGAGATTTTTCTGGCGGAAAATGGTTGCCAGGCTTTAAAAGCCGTTGAATCAGGATTTAGTCCAGATTTAATTTTATGCGACCTGGAAATGCCGGATATGGATGGTATCGAATTTTTAAGAAACATGTCAGGTAAATCCATCGAACCGCTGATCGTTATAACCAGCGGCGCATCGCGCGACTTGATTGATTCGGTCGTTCAGATGTCACAGTTGTACGGTATTAATCATATTACCAGTTTACAAAAGCCAGTTTTGCAAGAAGATCTAGAGCGATTAATTGTCGAGCACAGCCCTTTAAAAACACGCCGGGCCAATTCTAAAATTAAGCAGAATGAGTTTAGTAAAGACGAATTAAACCATGCGCTAGAGAGCGGTGAAATTATTGCGCATTACCAACCACATATCTGCGTCAAAGAAAATCGCGTGGTTGGCGGCGAGGCACTAGCCCGATGGCAAAGCCCTGTTTATGGGTTGCTTCCCCCGGGGGCATTTTTGCCGAAATTGATCGAGTGTGGGCTGTCGGAAAAACTTTTTCAGGTTATTCTAAAACACGCCATTTCTGACTGTGCCCGCTGGCAAGAAAACGGAATGAATATAGGTGTTTCGATTAACGCGACACCCGCAGAAATTGCGAATGTCGAGTTTTCAAACTTCGTCTTTACGCTGCTGCAAGAATTTAATCTCGCGCCGCAAAAACTCACCATCGAAGTGACCGAAGTGGCCAACTATGAAAATCATCATCAAATTCTGGATTCATTGAGTCGATTGCGTCTGAAAGGTATCAATGTGTCGATTGATGATTTTGGAACTGGTTATTCTTCGATGCGTCACTTGATCGATGGTCCATTTAGCCAATTGAAAATTGACCGTAGTTTTGTCAGTCAGATGAGTTCGAGCCCAAAAAATCTGGCGGCTATTAAAGGAATGCTAAGTCTCGCAGAAGGCTTGCAACTTTCGACCGTTGTAGAGGGCGTAGAAACCGAACTTGAATTACAACAGCTCAAGGCGCTTAATTGTCATCTGATTCAAGGCTACTACTATTCGAAACCATTAAAAGAAAGCGATTTTATTTTTTGGTGTACGCAGTTTAACCGCAGTACGCCGAGCGCAGATGAACACAAGATGGCAGCCGTTGTTAAGCTGCCCGAAATGATGAGTAGTTAAGTTTTTTATTCCCAATTAGAAGCGAGTACGCAAATGATTGAGGAGAAATTTAATGGCGCGGATCTTTTGGACAGTTTTTGCTCTGCGCCAAAATGTCCTCAAATATTTCTGCGCCGGCTTCTCGTGCGATTTCAATATTACGTTCAGGAATCGATTCGGGGTTTGGGTATTTTTCGAGGACAAGCTCAAGGCTTTCTTCGCGAAGAATATGCAGCAACGGATAGGGGGAGCGATTGGTAAAGTTGGCAGCGTCGTCTTGTTTGCTATCGCCGAAACAGTAATCTGGGTGAAAGCTGGCCAGCTGATAAGTGCCTTCATAGCCTTCTTCAACTAACAGGTCGTTGGCGATTTCCAGAAAATCAAGATAGTCAAAAAAACTCTCCAGGCCGACCGGCAAAATGATAACTGTGGTTTCAATATCGCGTTGGTTATCCAGTCTTTTAAATTCGTTGACCATCGAGTGAAGCTGCTCTTCCGGATTCGCATCGTCGACCAATTCAAAATGGATCCGTTGGTTATCAAACTCGCGTTTGGCAAAAGGACAAAAATTGTATCCGATAATGGTTTTCTCAATCCAGTATTTCACTGCCGCGATGATGCTGGTTGCATCCTGGTGAATGTACTTTAACGCCATGCCGACATGTTTTGGATGCGAGGCAATGCGGCTCATCCAGGCGTTAATTGCGGGATAATGAGAGAGGTCGAATCCGCCTTCGTGAGCGACATGGGTATAAGCGTAGAGAGAGATATCCGCAATGGTGTATTGGTTGCCGACCAGATAGTCACTTTCGTTCAACTGTTTTTCCATAATCGAAAGGGCTTTATGGCCACCAGGTTGCTTGGATTCATATTCAGCGCGCCGAGAATCGGGCAAATTTTGGTATTTATTGATAAATCGGGCAACGGCAATATAAGGCTCGTGACTATACTGTTCAAAAAATTGCCATTCGAGCACCTTGGCTTTTAAAAAAGGATCGTCCGGTAAAAACGCGGTACCGTGTGCCAGATAATTTAAGATCGCATTGGATTCAGAGATAAATGAACCGTCGTCGAGTTCAAGCAAGGGGATTTTTGCATTCGGATTTTTTTTGCGGAACTCGTTGGTATTGGCTTCGCCCTGCAAAATATCAACATTGATCCAGTCGAATTCCGCTTCGAGAAGGTTTAGCAACAAATACGCTTTATAACAATTCCCCGAGACGATATCACCGTATAACTTCATCATGCTTCCCTTGCCGAGTCGAATGGTTGATGGGTGTATTCTAGTGCATTTCTATTAGAAGGCAATAGCCACGAATTAGCATTTTAAAAGGCGCTCGCTATTGCTGAAATTTTGTGCCAGTGATGGAGCGAAGCAAACGGGTACTGATTTAACTGTACGCGCCAAATAACGACAATTTGCTGCCAAATTGGCAACAAGCTTATTGGCGCGTACCAGGCGCGATTACTGTTCTACACCTGCACCAAGACGAAACGCAGTAAATACGCCCAGAAGTAGAAAGATCACATCAAGAAAATCAAAGTCTTCAGTCATGATATCGATAGTCGACATATTTTCCAGGTCGCTGACGCTATTGGACAACCATTGATCATAGCTGGGGTCGTTGTTGCCTATTCGCAGCAGACGCGGAACGTCGTAGGTTTGAAACGCTTCGATTTCTTCCTGGCTAACATCTTCAGCACGTGTCGCGACAGAATAGGCATGATCGACCATAAACTGGCGCATCGCCTGTTCGCTACCGGTGCTTTCTAGATACAGTTTGGCAATCTGTTTTTCTTCTTCAAACGCCTGTTGGAATATGCCTTCCTGTGACTCGGCACTGGCAACAATATCGCTTATTTGAGACTGGAAACTTTCAATGGTCAGGTACTTACCACCCAGTATCGCGATAATAGTAAAGCCCGCACAAACCATTCCAGCCGTTTGCCCTGTCGAGCCGGTCATCACGGCCGCGTATCCGACCATACCGCCGATTAGCCAGGCCACCAGGCCCAATTCGTAATCAAAGGCGAGCGCAATAAACAGCCAAATCCCCGCACCTATCGCTGAGGCGATTGCACAGGCGATCAAGGACGTCATTTTGAGGCTGGGCGCATCAGTAATCAGCAATCCAGAGGTATCGTTGGGATCGACCGATTCAGCGGGCATCAATCCGGGTGCTGGTGATTGCTTATTGACCTTATCAAAACACACGCCGCACGCGACACAAAATTGCCCGCCCTCCTGCACTTGCTGACATTTGGGGCAAGTGACTGTAGATTGGGGAGTGTCGGTTTGAGCGGTCAAATGGGATTCGGTCGCCAGAGATGAATCAGCTGCTATCGGTCTGGCCGGTTCCATCGGTTCTAAAGTGAGCGCTAGCTTGTAGCTATTGACTTTAGGCGCTTGTGCATTTAATTCGACGATTAAGCCGATTGTTTCGAGTTTTTGTTTATAGACGTGGGCTTGCTTTAAGGAAAGCCCCTTTTTGACGACGCGTTTTTTATTCAGAAACACGTTGGCTTTTTCTGGGCTGATTTTAAAAAGTTGTGCAAAACCGTCAATCACCTGTTCGACCTGGTAGCCGTCCAGAATTTCGCCATTGGTGATTACATCGTAGGTCGTACCATCTCCCATAATCGATTCCTTCTCTATTAGTCTTTTTATTCCATGCTATTCCATATCATTCCATTTCCTGAAAAACAGGAAACTGCGCACATTATTACCCAAAACGAGAAAAAAACGCAGTAAAAAATTTGAACTCGAGATGGAATCTTGTAAATGGAAAAACGAATCGTTCAATTTTAAGCGGTATTAGTAAAAATTTTTTCGCAATAGCAGGATGATTGAATCGTTAACAAGGCTGCTTAAGTCAACCGTTATGTTTCTTTTTGAGCGATAGGCAATGCTTTTTTATTTTTCAGGTGAGTCAGAAAACTATCGAGCAAATAGTACCCCAGAAATAGCGATGACAGCAAAGCAAAATAGCGAATGTCAACCAGAGCCAACCCACTAAGGCCACCCAGCAGTGCGCCCAGTAATTCGATAAATACCAGCTGATCGCGGATCATATTGTGAAATATCGATTCCATTTTCGCCGGCGAAAATTGGGCGGCTTTTTCTTCGATAATTTCTCGTAAGTCGATGTGTTCAATAAACCGCACCAGCTGCGTTGTCAGCGCGCGATTAATCTCGGGTTTAGTCAGCTGGCGTTTGAGCCAGTTAAATAGTGGCGTGAGTGAACCTTGGATAAAGGTCACCAGTTGCTCGGCGATTTCGGGCTCTTTCAGTTTATCATCCAGATACTCCGTTAAATGAAAGTCGGCCGTCTGATGGCTGATAAAATCGTTTAACAAGTCGCCAAAGTTCAGGTGCGGCGACTGATCGTTTGGGTCAAGATGGCGTTGCTTGTATTCTTTGACTAGCGTTTGCAAGCCACTAAAAAGTGTCTGGCGAAACTCGAAACTGGCGACCATGCGAAATAAATAATGTTTGATGTCTTCTTCGTTAATATTGGCTGACCACTTGGCGGCTTTGGCGATGCCGCGGCGCAGGGTATCCTGGTTTTCAATATGAGTATCCAGGGTATCGATTAACCGCTCAGCAATCATAGGCACGTTTTCGGCGATGGTTTTCACAACGGGTTCGATTAAAAACTCCATCTCGCGTGGCCTTTCTTCAAACTGCAATTCAACCCACTCAAAACTTTTATTGAGCAGTATTTGCGGGTCGATTTGCGCGCTGAATTCGCTGATCATTTTGGATTGAATTTGTGAAAAAAGTGTTTGCAAACTGTCCTGGTTGCTTTGCAAATATTCGTGGAGATTTCGCGCCAGAAATTGCTGATTTTCAGGCAGGCTTAACCAGTCCTGACAGTATTGCTCGGTGCTATCCAACATTTTAGGCACCAGGTGAGATTGCCCTAAATATTCTTGCCAATGTTCACTGGTGAGAAAATGATCGCTTAAAGTTGCCGATAACGCTGAGGCCAGCTTAGCCTGGTTTTTAGGAATTAAACCCTGACGGCCAAGCGCGGTCGGATAGTGCGGCTTAAACAACATTTTTATCGCAATAAAATTGGTGAAATAGCCAATATTGGCAGTCAGCGCGATGGTATAGAACGCCGGTGTCCATTCGGGAGCTGGCGATAGAAAGTGCAATCCGGCGGCAATCGCCAGCAGGAGCGGTAAGCCGATTAGACAAAGGTTGCGAATCACATGTAGAGGCATTCATACTCCTGAATTTACAATGGCGCATCAGTAACTGTTAAGCAAGTTGTTTGCCAACGCTAAGTGATTGAATCATAGTAAATACTAATGGCACCGATGATGGAGACTCGGTAAACTGACCAATAGTTAGCGAAATTATAAAATGAGAGTTGAGGTGTGAGTATCCAACCGCCTGAAAAGGAAACCGAATTATCTGAAGACAAATATCAGCAATTGCTGAATCGCTTAACGCATGTGTTTTGTCACAAGATCCCTTTCCATCATTTAATCGGCTTTCGATTCGATGAGTTGTCGTCACAATCCTGCCGCATCAGTTTTGATATGAAGCCAGAATTGGTGGGAAATTTTATCCACGGCATATTACACGGCGGCGTGACCGCAACGGCGCTCGATATGGTCGGTGGTGCGATGGCCGCGGCCGCAATGCTGCAACGAAACCTGGACGCGAGCGAAGCAGAAATTGCGAAAAAAATGGCGAAAGTCGGCACCATCGATCTTCGCGTTGATTATGTTCGGCCGGGAAAAGGTGATGCCTTTTACGCCAATGCGCGTATACTGCGCAGCGGCAACAAAGTGGCCGTCGTACGGATGGAGCTACACAGTCAGGACGACACCCTGATCGCACTGGGGACCGGCACTTATATGACGGGCTAGATATTCTTGTCCGGCGCAATCTAAACGATTTAAACGAGAAACTTATGTCAACAAAACCCGAGACCAGCGGTTGGTTATTCGGCATTGGCGCCTTTGTCTTTTGGGGGCTTGCGCCAATCTATTTTAAGGCGGTGGCAATGGTGTCGGCAGATGAAATTCTCGCTCACCGTATCGCCTGGTGTGTACCGGTCACATTACTATTTATGTGGCTACTGAAAAAACGTGTCCAAATTAAAGCCGTCATCGCCGACCGTCGGCTATTGTTAGGGCTGGCGACGTCCACTGCGCTGGTATCTTGCAACTGGTATGTTTTTACCTGGGCGGTGACCCACGATCAGATCCTGGCGACCAGTCTCGGTTATTTTATCAATCCGATTATGTCGATTGTCATGGGGGTGATGTTTTTATCTGAGAAATTAACTCGACTTCAATGGGCCGCGGTATTTGCTGCGACACTGGGTGTAGTCAATCAGATAATCAATTATGGTGAAGTGCCGTGGATTGCGCTGAGTCTGGCGACAACCTTTGCCCTTTACGGTTTTATTCGCAAACAGCTGAATGTGGATTCGTTAAATGGACTATTGGTGGAAACGAGTATCGCTTTACCGGTGGCGAGCGGTTATATCATCTGGACGCTCTGGCAGCAACAAGCTGTGTTTTTAGCGCACTCTATCACGATTGATATTTTATTAATCAGCGGTGGATTTGTCACTGCGATCCCACTCATCTGGTTTGCCGCCGCGGCGAAAAAAATACCGTTAAACAGTGTGGGTTTTTTGCAATTTATCGCGCCTTCCATCACCTTTGTTTTAGCAACTCAATATTATCAGGAACCGTTAGGGAGTAAGCAGTTGTTAAGCTTCGGATTTATCTGGTTAGGGTTAGCTTTGTATCTGGTAAAACCGTTTCAACAAGTTTTTATCAAGGCTAATCAACGTCGGAAAAAAAATGCGCTCCAATCCAAATCATGAACCATCCTGCGCTTTGAGTCTTCTGGGTAAAATTGTAGTAGTAACGACAGACCAACTCCGTACCTATGTGGCAGGCGCTTAAGCGCTGGAAAGACGCCAGGCAAACAAAAGGCCGTTTGAATCCACTGAATAATGGTCGCGAATGAAGCCCCGTTCGTCAGGAATGACGCCGCGCTTCATTGGCAATATTATTGGCAATAATCATAATAGCGGATGTCGCTAAAACTCGCGGTGCATAGAATATTGGCGCAGTGAAGCGAGACTATCTCACCAAGTATTCGTATCTTATCTATCATTAGTGATGTGCTTGCAACGATTGAATGACCAATCAACCTGACCACTGACCCTCCTTGAGGATGCGATAGAAACGCGAATGGAAAAATTTACATGTGATGATGAATTTACCGCTTTACTGACAGAATATGAATTAGGTAAAAGCGCCTCAGAGCTGGCTCTATCCGTATTTCTGGAAGGGGCTCGCCGCGGTGCAAATATTTATTATTGCGCGTTAGCTGCAGTGTCGCTGGCTTTGGGATGGCGTTGGTGTGGGATTGGGATTTATCATCCATCGTCGAAATCGGTGGATGTTATCGGTTGGTGGGAGGATGGCAAACGCAATGACGCATTTAGTTATCAAATTGCCGGAAAACCGTGTGAGTTGGTCCTGGAGAGTCGAGATTTTATTGGTTTGAATCAAGTTCAACGGTGTTTTCCAGAAGACGAACATCTCTCGGAAATCGGCGCCTCCTGTTATGCTGGATATACCTATAATGATCGATACGGGAAAATTATCGGCCATATCTTTGCCATGGACGATCAATTCCGAAATGGTGTATTCAAGTCATATGATATTCTTTCTCCCATTGCGACCATGCTCGCTCACGAAGTCGATATCACGCGGTAAATGCCGATCTCGCTCGATCATAGGGTGAATGAATTTGATTCAATGTACCGAGCTTGATTGATATCGGCGGTCAGAGTCATGCCCAAAGATAAATAGCGCATTTTGCTGGTAATAAAGAACAAGCAAAGCCGGCAGCCGGCTTTGCTTGCTGAGTAAGGTTTAGGTTGTTCGTTGGAAAAGCGAGGAAAAAACTACTCGACTATTTTGGTGCCCGACTCGCCCGTTCCGTTAGCGACCGATAAGAATGCCCCTGGGATGCGACCAGAGACAATCGCGATTGACTCGACACCTTCGCTTAAAAGCTTCATCGCTTCTTCCACTTTTGGGATCATACCGCCCTGAATGACGCCTTCTTCGATGAGGGAATTGGCCTGTTCACGCGTCACCTGTTTAATGCGACTATCGGGTTGATTAAGATCGCGGAATACCGCACCGACGCCGGTTGTCAGTAATAACAGATCGGCTTTGAGTTCTCGCGCAATCTGCACTACCGTGGTGTCAGCATTGATATTAAATATGCGACCTTCATCAGAGACGCCGAGCGTCGCAATCACAGGAATGACGTCCAGCGCGAGTAGCCCTTTTAACAGCAAACTGTTAATTCCAGTGACATCGCCAACCTCGCCAAAATCAATTGGCTCAGGACCCGCACCTGTGACAACGACCGGTGGCCTTTTGACCGCTTGAATTAAATGACCAGAAGCGCCGTGACAACCAAAAGCGGGTAGACCTGCTTTAATTAATTCGGCGGTCAGATTAACGTTCACTTCGCCAGCGATTGCCTGTTTAACCACAACCAGATCGGCTTCTGAGGTAATTCGACGTCCGGCGACCTTGTTAGGCGTTAAACCATGTTTTTCCTGCAAGGCATTGGTCTGTGGACCGCCGCCGTGCAATAGCACCACGCGCCAACCGTTATTGCGCAAATCCTTGATATTAGTCGCGAGTCCTTCTCGTTCGGCTTTATCGAGAAGCACGTCGCCGCCGACTTTAATGACGGCGGTTTTGCAGCTTGAATTCATCATCAAGTCCTTGCTCGCCTAAGGCCACAAGCCGGGGTTATCGAGTCCATAATGGGCCGGCTTGCCGGTCATCAGGTTGAAGCTCTGAATCGCCTGACCGGCACCACCTTTAATCAGGTTGTCAATCGCACTGGTTAGGCAGAGGGTTCGTTTACCGGTATCTTCATCAATGCGAGTATCGATTCCAATTTCGACGCGCGCTGTGCCGGAAACGGCGACAACTTCAGCGGGTGCGCCTTTAGGTCGGACCGAGGTAAGAATGTGATCCGCATAATAATCTTCATAAATCTTGCGGATGTCGGCTTCGTCTTTGTCTGCAGGCAGGTCAATTTGTGACACCGCCAGGATACCTCGCACTAAGGGCGCTGAAACCGGGACAAAATCAAGCGAAATGTTATCGGCACCACCGTGACGCAGGGTTTGTACAATCTCTGCGCGATGCTGGTGATGTAAGGTTTTATAAGCTTTCAGGTTATTGACGCGGACTGCATGGTGAGTACCTGCTTGTGGTTTTACCCCAGAGCCTGATGAGCCCGTCATGGCGACAGTGCGGATGTTGGTGCCTTTTAGCAGTCCAGCGCTTGCCAGTGGCAATAGCCCCATAGCAATACCCGTTGCAAAACAACCGGGGCTGGCGACATGTTTGGCGTTTTTAATCGCGTCACTATTCAATTCTGGCATGCCGTAAACAAAAGTGCCGAGACGATCTGGGCAAGGGTGTTCCGGGGCATAATCGCGGGTATAGTCTTGTAAGTTCTCGAGACGAAAGTCACCGGACAAGTCGATAATTTTTACGTCTAGCTCAAACAGTTCCATGGCGACTTTGGCGGTGATAATGTGTGGCATGGCCAGAAAAACGATATCCGCGTCTTTGGCACATTCTTGCGGGCTAATGTCCTGCATTTTGATATCGTCAAAACCTGGCAAGTTTCGATGAACTTGACTGACCGATTGACCAATAAAATCTTTACTGGATATACGAAGCAATTCGACATCTTCGCGAACCAGAACGTGACGGAGAATTTCAGCAGCACCGTAACCTGCGCCACCAATAATGGAAACTTTAGTTTTACTCATGATTTGCATTCCTAAAAAGCGTGAGTTGGTTGAAACCAATCGATTGGTTTCCCATGAGCACCGCGTCAGAAAGTACCGGAATTAACCAGCCCTGCCGTCATTCCCGCGGCCATCGTCCACATCATAGACAAGGATGTGAACTTATGGAAGGCACATTGTATCTGGCAAAATTGCGATGAGCGTAAAAACACGCAATGTGTTTCGTCAATTCGATATTGCCAGCGAGACAATGCATAAATTGCCAGCTTGGCTGGCAGACCCAGATTATGCCTAAAGCCCTTTCAAGTTGCCATATCAAAATGGATTAAGCGAAGAACTTATTGGCCAGGTCGCCATCTTCAATTCAATCTTGCTATGACAATCCGTGACCCGATTGGGTGTAGCTATGATAACTAAAGTAGGATCTTGTCAGTTAATGCTTTGCTTCGTTGGCCGCGGCGCAACTGGTGCAATAGATCGTGTAGGGTATCAGTTTGAGTCGCTCAAAAGGAATCGGTTCATCGCAGGATTCACAATATTGGTAACGGCCTTTCTCCATGCGTTGCAAGGCACGTTTTATCTGGCTCAGCTCAACTTGTGAGGCGTTACCTAAAGCTTCCAGCACTTCTTCATTTTCTCTTTCCACGGCCTGTTCGCTCCAGTCGGCGGAAAGTGGTTGATTTTTATGAGTAATGTCTGCATTGATCGCCTGGATTCGTGATTCCAGTTCAGTCTGACGGTCTTGCAGCTCCTGCTTGAGCTTATCCAAATCTTGCATCTTGTACTCCTCAACTTTGGTTTTTAAGTCAGTTTAGCTTAAGGCTAACCGACGCTTATGACCTAAGTCATTGATTGTTAATAACAGTTCAAGCCTTGCATCGAATGATGAAATAAAATTTCTACTTGACCAGTATCGCAAAATCATAAATAGTTCGCAAAATTGATGGTTTTTACCTGACTATTGTTGATTTTATTTCTATAGTTAAACTGAGCTTGATTAAGAAGCAGGTTGATTAGGTCATTTTGAAATGCAGCTTGTACCCGTTTTAGAAATTCGTCATGGCAAAGGTGTCCATACAGAGCCTAAGAATAGTTTTGTCGATGAAGTCATTAAAGAGGACGTTTTGGAAATCGTCACTCGTTGGGCTGACAAAGGCGTTACTCGCATCCATGTTGTTGACGTTGATGCAGTGGAATCAGGTGAACCCGAGAATGTCGATCTCATCACCAAAATCAAAGAGAAATATCCCCATATAGAAATTCAAGTTATCGGCGGCATTCGCTGCATCGAATCAGCTTACGTCTGGCTTGACGCTGGTGCAGATTATCTGGTGCTTAACGGTAAAGCGATCCGTCAGCGAAACCTGCTTGATGATATCTGTGTCGAATTTCCCAATCGCGTTCTGGTTGAAGTTGATTGTCGCCAGGGTAAAGTCGGGATGGGCTCCGGCGAACCAGACTTTCAGTTATCCAGCCTCGCGCGACAATTAGAAGAAGACGGTGTTGTTGGACTGGTCGTCACCGATGTCGCAGAGCGCAATGGAGAAAAAGGCCCTGGTCTGGCAAGCATCGCCGAATTATCAGGGTCAATTGAAATTCCTATTTTTGCCAATGGAATTATTGAAAAACTCGGCGATCTGAAAAACGTTCTCGACTCACCAAATGGCAAACCATCGGGTATTCTTGTTGGCAAAGCGTTGCACAACGGAGGTTTCTGTCTCGGTGAAGCCAATCTGATGCTCAGCGAATATCACGCTTCCTGATCATAATCCCCAGGCGAGGCGAAGGCTGGCAGAAATGGTCAGCCTATCTACCAGGAGTGTGGCAGCGATTTATGTAAAATTATTTTGTTGTCTTCTTGAGAAATATAACCGCCCGCCCGCAAATCTTTAAGAATACGCGCCACCATTTCCCGAGACGCGCCAACGCGACTGGCAATATTTTGCTGGGTCAGTTTTTCGTTGATCATCCTCACACCATCGACTTCCTCAGACAGATTCAGAAATGTCACCGCGATCCGGCGATAGACGTCCATCAAGCCAAGTTTACGAATTGTCTCTGTGGCTTCAATCAGGCGTGTTGAAAGGTTTTCTATCAGGCTGATGGCAAATTGCGGGTAAGAGGACAGGCAACGTCTGAAATCCGCTTCTGGCATGATTCCCAGGCGCGAATCTTCCAAGGTTAAAACCGATGCGGTGCGTGGAATGGATTTAATCAATCCCAGCTCGCCAAAAAATTCACCGGATTGGTGGATATTGACGATAATTTCCTTGCCGTTATCATCGTCCAGGTAGACTTTGACGCGGCCTTCAAGCAAAAAATAGAGGCTGTGGGAATCATCACCTTCTGTGACTATCTGAGTTTTTTTGGGAAAGCTTCGGCAGTGGATATGCGACAGAATATCATCAATGTCTTCTTTTTCGAGCTGATTAAAGAGTTCAAAGTTTTTCAGTTGCAGCATAGATGGTCTCGTCACGATCTTGATATTTCCCTATAGTTTACGCCAAAATTCCGGCCTAGCGCCTCTAAACAATGTAAATATTACACAAAAAAAGCTTAAAGTAATCACCAATTTGCTACCCCTTCTTATTTTATAATTGTTCACATAGGTATAATTGTCTTAGGCATTTGTGAGAAAATCATTGTTTAAAGAAAATGTCGGACTCCTTTTAAGGATCATTTTTGCAGCTTTTAGAGAAAAAATCATTCTTAACGGTCTTGCTAGTTGCTGGGGTATTTGCACTATCAGTTAGCGCCGATCAGTTAAGAGATTTTACTAATCAAAAAAATGTTTATGTAACCGAATGGTCAAAGCTCAAACACCGGGCCGAGTTGGGCGATCCAGAAGCGTTATTTGTCCTGGGCAATTTCTATTTTGACCCACCCAAGGGCAGCGGCTTTCGAAAAAACTACCGCAAAGCGGCCGAGTATTATTTTCAGGCCAGTCTGCGAGACTATCCTGCGGCCCAATATAACGTCGCGCTGATGCTGCATCAGGGGCTAGGTTTTAAGAAGAATGTGGTGGAGTCCTACGCCTGGTTTTACATTGCGTCAGTTAATCCGAGTCCTGTGGCCAAACATATCAACAATAAGACTTCGGCGATCGTTGAGCAGCTTAAATCGGAACTGCCTGCTTCGGATTTGGCTTTTGCTGAGTCCAAAGTCTCCAATTATCGAAGCATCATAAAATCCAAGCGTTATCGTGACGCGAAATTGCCCGAACAAAACTAAATCAGGTTTGTTTCTCCGCGATTCCCTCAGCCCATGTTTTTATTGACTGATACCTTCAAAGGCTATTCTGCTGGGACCAGTTTATTTCGCTGATGCTCGAAAACGACCAGAATATTCGCGCCAATGATAAAGATGGCGCCGGTGATTTTTTGCCAGGTAATCGATTCGTTTAAAAACAGATAGCTCAGGAGCATGGCCATAGGGACATAGCCGTAATAAATGACAGCCGTAAAATTTGCCGGCAGTTCGGTACTGACTTTAATCCATAAGGTGTGAGCGACCAGAGTACACACCAGCCCGAGCATCAGTAGGCTCAACCAGTCAATGGCGCCCAATTGAAAGTTGGCTTGCGGCAGCAGAACCAGAAAGGCGAGCAAGCCAAAGCCAAATTGGCCGAGCGCCCGAGTGTTCGTTGGCAGGTGCGCCAGCTGACGATTGATTAATGGTAAACAGGCGTACAAAAAGCCGCTGACAATCGAAAATATAAAACCGGTTAATTTGGCTGAGTCGAGATCAATCGCCGGTGATGCGATATAGATGCCAGCAAAAGACATTGAAACGGCAAATCCATCGACCAGTTTGAGCTTCTCACCAAAAAACAGACTATTTAAAAGCAACAGGTGGATGCCAAAAGTCGCCACCCCGATTGCCGCCAGTGATGCATCGGCTAACTTGATGCTGCGAAAATAGGTATACCAGTGTACGGCGAATACTGCGCCCAGAAAAATCAGCCAGAACCAGTCATGACGGTTCAGTTGCGGACGCTTTTTCACAAAAATCAGCATAATCAGCAATCCGGCCGCGCCAATCGCCAGCCGAACGATGCCGATGGTGGCTTCATTTGCCTGAGTATAGCGGATAAGTACCGGTACAAAGCTCATCAGTAAAATTGCCCCAATGGCGATTAAAACCAGAGAACGTAGCGAAGTCGCTGAAGGCATGAGTGAATGCGTTGGCTGATAGAAATGGTGTGCAAAGAGTAATCAATCGTGACAAGGCTTGGCAAGCTTAGAGTGAGCAATTATTATAATTTGTTCCGATGAAACTGTTTGTGAGGTGTCTTTTGCGCTTTGGCCTGTTGTTTGTCTTAATTTCTATCAGTATGACGCCGTTAACTCTTTCGGCGAAATCGTTATCGCAAGAAGCTCAAAAATTTAAGCGACAATACGATGCATTAAAGCTTAAACAATACGATGCGCGCCTTCAGATTGCCTACCTGGAGGCATTTCCCAGTGACGCTCGCACGTTTAACCGTTTGTTTAATCACCCGCGTCAGGAGCAATTGTGGGACGGCAATCAATATATTTTTGAGCTGGAATCCCTGGCGGTCAAACATCCGCAAAAAACCTTTGCTTTGGTGCTCAAACTGGCTGCTCAGTTAACCTGGCAGAAAGACGCGCCAAACTACCTGCAATTTGTCTTGATGAAAATAGCGATAGATAATCCTTTTGAATTTTCCAAACAGTTTAGTGCTCTGTCGGACCCTGAGCGTCAGTCAATTGTGACGTATCTTACCACGAGTGCCAACGGGCCAGCCGTTGGTTATCGCCAGTTGATCGAAATTCTCAAACGGATTAACAAAGGCGCTATTGCGGCGGAGTTGGCGGCCGGTTTAAAGTAACACCACGACCCACGATTGGCGGGCGAGCCTGGCCGGCTGCTGCCCGCTAGATGGTACCTTTTTAAATTAGCCTTTTGACTGAAGGCTTTCCAACATATCCTGGCCCCAGCCAATCAGGCGATCATTTTTAAAGACTAACGGGGTGGTTTCATCTTTGGTGGTATCGCCATCAGAATGACGGTGTTGCGTGCGGTAGTAAAGAACACGATATTCGTCACCATTTTTGGTAAAAGCTTCAGAAAAATTTGGCGCACCCAGCCGATCCAGAACGCGAGAACGTTTTGTCTGGAGTTCCAGGCTACTGATAATATCGCGGTTTTCGCGTTGCTCGACTCGCCAGTCTTCATCCCAGTCGTGATCGCCACCGATAACGATGCAACCCGACAAAGAGAGCATCAGAAAAGCCGCGATACTCAGATTAATGAAAAGTTTCATTGAATTCTCCTCGTAGTATTTGTTTTTAATTAATTGAAGTCTGCCGAACAACCTAATGGCTTCATCCTGGCTAGCATAAAACGGGCAACCTTAATCCTGGCTTAATCTGATGAAAGCCAGGTTTTTTCGATTGCCAGTCTGCTTTGGCGGAAGGATTGCAGAAAACGTGCCAGCGTTTTAACCCGGTAAAACGGGCTTTCGAGAAGATAAATTGACTGAAATGGCTAATTCATTTGGTGAAAAAACGCGAACTTTGGTCTGGTTAGCCGCTTTGACGCTATTGACCTGGAAGGTCGCAACTAGCACCGGAGATTAAAAAAAACAGCGTATTCAAACTGGGGGTTAACATAACAAAGCGAAAATAGGCTGCTTTCCTGGCGACATCACGACGGAAATTGTGCTGGGCTGGTTATTTCCTTTTATTTCTTCTCACTTACTTTTATTTCTTCTTACTTTCTCGCACCGCTACTCATCTTCATGGGTTTTCGGTTGTTATCGTTAGGCCGCCCAAAATGGTGATTCTCAAAAATCGTGATTACATTTTGCGAATACCAACCGCTGCTTTGACTTTGGCTAAAAGTTCGCTGCTTTGCGCGCGCGCTTTTTCAGCGCCGACTTGCAAAGTTGCTTCGATATAGGCGGGATCGTTGATAATTTCGTTATAGCGTTCGCGCGCCGATTTGATCTCTTCATTAACCAGCTCAAAGAGACGTTTTTTCGCTTCACCCCAGGCAATGCCATTTTCGAATTCCTGACGCATCTGTGCGGTCTGTGATGGCGTCGCAAAGGCTTGCCAGATTTGAAAAACGGTCGAACTGTCTGGGTCTTTGGGTTCGCCCGGTTCCAACAGGTTCGTTTTGATTTTATTGATATGCTTTTTGAGTTGCTTTTCCGTTAAAAACAACGGAATAGTATTACCATAACTTTTACTCATTTTGCGGCCATCCAGACCATTTAAAACGGCGACATTCTCACCGACTACCGCTTCGGGCAGGACGAAAGTTTCGCCATATTGATGATTGAATCGACCCGCAATATCGCGTGCCATTTCCACGTGTTGGATCTGATCTTTTCCAACCGGAATATGATTGGCGTTAAACATCAGAATATCGGCAGCCATTAGCACCGGATAACCGTATAGACCCATGGTGATGGCGTAATCGGGATCATTACCCGCTTCCAGGTTTGCATCAACAGCGGCTTTATACGCGTGAGCACGGTTCATCAAACCTTTGGCCGCCTTGCAATTTAAAATCCAGCATAATTCGCTAATCTCTGGAATATCCGATTGACGATAGAAGGTCGCCTTGTCGGTATCCAGTCCTAATGCCAGCCAGGTGGCGGCTATTTCTTTCGAAGATTGGTGGACTTTGTCTGGGTCGTCACATTTGATTAAGGCGTGCAGGTCGGCCATAAAATAATAGGAGTCCACATCGTCCTGGGTGGATGCCTGGATTGCCGGGCGAATAGCGCCCACATAGTTACCCAGGTGTGGGACGCCGGTGGTGGTGATGCCAGTGAGAGTGCGAAGTTTGCTCATAAAACTAATGCCTATAACGATCGATGCGATTTTTAGCGTAGCAGGTTGATGATTGCTCGCGGGGGCACACTCTAACCTAAATGCGCGGTTTTAGAAAGGATCAAGATGTTCTTCGAGGAACCCGAGCAAAGCAACAAAAAATCTTTGTTTCGGGTGACGTCCTTTGATAGATTGAGCTCAATTGATTCATTTTGTCGGCTTAATTTATGAACCTGAATGGTCGCTTTGGCGTGATCGGAAATCCGATCAAACATAGTCTGTCACCGCAAATTCACCAACAGTTTGCCGCTCAATTTAATGCGAGCATCGACTATCACCAGTATTTAGTTGAGACAGATGAACTCAAAAACTTCATCAGGGAATTTTTTCAGCGACAGGGACTGGGACTCAATGTGACCTTGCCGTTTAAACAATCAGTGAGTGAGTGCGTTGATAAATTAAGCGAAGAAGCCAGGCTTGCCGGTTCGGTCAATACGCTGTCACTTCATGGTGATCAGATCATTGGCACCACCACCGATGGACAAGGGTTGCTTTATGATTTAAATCGGCTTGGATGGCGCGTTAAGGATCGAACGATTCTGGTTGTCGGTGCCGGCGGCGCTAGTCAGTCTATTTTAGTGTCGCTGCTACACGCGGGTGCGAAAGTTAAAATTTTCAATCGCACCGCGGCCAAAGCAGAATCTTTAGTTGAGAAATTTTCGACCCTGGGCGTCATTGAACTGTATCAACCGGGTAACGCTTTTGACGGGTTGATCAGCAGTACGAGTGAGTTTAATCTGCCACTGATGTCACCACTGGCTGAGCAAATCAATCAACGAGTGTTTTGTTACGATCTGAATTACGGCGAAAGAGCGCAAGGGTTTAAAGATTTCGCTCGGCACAATGGTTGCCGGCAGATTAGCGACGGACTAGGCATGTTAGTCGGTCAAGCGGCCAAATCTTTTGAAATCTGGACCGGTAAATTACCGCAAATTGAACCGATCACAATCGCAGCCAGTTAAGTTTACTCGGCGAAAATAAAGTGGCAAAGTGCGCAATAAAAAAGCCTGTCAATTTGACAGGCTTTTTGCGAATGGACGGCGGCTTCTAGCTCGCCAGATACCGATCTTTCAACTTGACGTAATTGTCCGCCGAGTATTTAAAAAAGTTCAGCTCGTCCTGATTGAGTGGTCGAATTTTTCGTGCGGGAGAGCCGACCCATAAAAATCCCCCTTCCAGCTCGCGCCCAGGTGGCACCAGACTATTGGCGCCAAGAATAACATTGGAATGAATAATTGCGCTGTCCATAACCACCGACCCCATGCCTATCAGGCAACTATTTTCGATGGTGCAGCCGTGGATCATTGCCTTGTGGCCGACGGTTACGTCATTGCCGATAAAGAGATCGTGTCCCTCAGGATCATAAGGTCCCGCGTGGGTAACGTGTAATACACAACCGTCCTGAATACTGGTTCGTTCGCCAATTTTAATCGAATGGACATCGCCGCGGACGGTGGCCATCGGCCAGATAGAACTGTCGCTGCCGATGGTGACATCGCCAACAACCAGCGCAGTCGGGTCGACAAACACTCGGTCGCCTAATATCGGATGCGTATTTTCAAAAGATCTTACGGTCATAGCGAACCTAATTAATGATTTTCGTTATCAACTGGCCATATTTTAGCGTAATTTGTCATGATAAGGTAACTAATTGTATATAGGAGCGGGGAGCGTGGTTAGAGGTACGAAAAAACGTAAAATATTTTTAGCTCCTAGCTCCTAGCTCCTAGCTCCAGCATGAAGCGCCTAGCGCATAGTCACCAACTCTTCGGCAGAAGTCGGATGAATAGCCACAGTATTGTCGAAGTCTGCTTTGGTGGCGCCCATTTTGACCGCGACCGCAAACCCTTGCAGCATCTCATCGGCACCAAGTCCGATGAGATGAATGCCGATAACTTTTTCCTCCGGACCGACACACACCATTTTCATTTTAGTGGGCTGACGGTGCGCGGTGATAGCGGTATACATTGCGGTAAAGCTAGAGGTATAAACTTTTACCTTATCGCCATATTGGTCACGCGCTTGCGCTTCGGTTAGACCGATGGTGCCGATGGCCGGATGCGAAAAAACCACGGTTGGAATATTGCTGTAATCCAGTTTCTCATTGGGCTTATCGTTAAACAATCTTTCTGCTAATCGTCGACCCGCAGCGACGGCGACAGGTGTTAGTTGGGCGCGTCCGGTATTATCGCCCACCGCGTAAATGTTATCGACGCTGGTATTTTGATATTCATCGGTGACAATAAAACCGCGTGCATCGAGCTCAACTCCGACCTGCTCCAGGCCCAAGCCAGAGTTTGCCGGTGAACGACCCACCGCATAAATGACCGCATCGACATCAGGCAGGGGTTTGTTGTCGGTGGTGAGCGCGAGGCTACCGTCGGCTTGTTTATCAATCTGGGTTATCTGGGTTCGGTTATGTAACGTGATCCCGTCAGCCTGAAGCTGTTCAGTCAAAGTTGAGGAAATGATTTCATCAAATTCTCGCAGTGGATGTTCTTTACGGACCACCAGATGCGTGTCGCTGCCGAGCGCGTTAAATACCCCGGCGATCTCGACCGCAATATAACCGGCGCCAACAATCACAACCCGTTTCGGTTGATGCTCAAGCTCAAAAAAGCCGTCAGAGTCTAGAATGTGTTCTTTGCCTGGGATTTCCGGGATAGTCGGTTGTCCACCGGTCGCGATCAGAATTTTGTCTGCAGTTATCGTGCGGTCACCGACTTTAACCGTATGTTTATCAACCAGCGTTGCCCAGCCGTTAATGACGTCTACATTATTTTTGCTCAGCACATTGTCGTAAGAATCATGAATTCGGCCAATATAAGCTTGGCGATTAGCGACCAAAGTTTTCCAGTCGAGGTTGTTTACTTGAAGGTCAAACCCATAATCCGGCGCCAGTTTGAACGCGTCGGCGATCTGGCCGGCGAACCACATGACCTTTTTGGGCACGCAGCCAACGTTGACACAGGTGCCGCCCATGGCTTTCGCTTCAACAATGGCGCCTTTTTTGCCGTACATGGACGCCCGGTTGACCGAGGCGATTCCGCCGCTGCCGCCGCCGATGGCGAGATAATCGTAATCAAATTGAGACATAAATTTACCTTTGTTCGACTTGTGGATGCTCAGCAATGGACCTTGAACAATGACTTGTGTGTAATGTTGAGTGCTCACGGGCCAGACCCATTCATACTCTGTTACTCAAACTGAGTCATTTTCCTCAAGACCACCAGTGAGATCGATTGGAATTGCAAAATTAAAAGCTTAAACTAAGCCTAGTTTGCAATTAATCAATCCTGAATACTATTCCATAATGACTATAGCTAACCCTTTATTATTACAAAATCCTATTGAAAAAATTGATCAAATAGAACCAGACTATGTTGAGCCCGCCGTTACCCAGGTGATCAATGATAATCTTGCCGCAATAGAAGCACTGGTTAATCAATCGGAATTTACCTGGCAAAATCTGATGTTACCGCTGGAAGAACTCGATAACCGACTGTCAAAAACCTGGTCGCCAATTTCTCATCTTAATAGCGTTAAAAATAGTGAAGCGTTACGCGCTGCTTATGATAAGGCGCTCGCTCAGCTAACAAGCTACTCAACCCAGTTAGGGCAACACGACGGTCTGTATCGGGCGACTAAAGCACTTTACGACCAACGCGAGTCGCAGGGGTTAAGTGCCACCCAACGCCATATTCTGAAACATGCGCTCATTAGCTTTAAGCTATCCGGGCTGCATCTGGATGCAGCGGGGCAAAAGGAATTCGCCGAAATTCAGAGCCGACTGGCGGAGCTTAAATCCCGCTTTGAACAGAATATTCTCGATGCGACCATGAGCTGGACCAAATTAATCACCGATGAATCGGGCGTGGCAGGGCTACCTGAAACCGAACGAGCGATGTTAAAAGCCAACGCGGCCGCGCGTGACCAGCAAGGCTTCCTGGTGACATTGGAGATTCCCAGCTATCTGGCGGTATTAACCTACGCCGATGACCGTCAATTGCGGGAAGAAGTGTATCGTGCCTATATCACGCGTGCATCCGAACTGGGGCCCGATAAAGGCAAGTTCGATAACAGCGAAATCATGGCGGAATTACTGCAATTAAAATATCAAAAAGCCAAGCTGCTGGGTTATCGTAATTATGCCGAGCTTTCGGTCGAAACCAAAATGGCGGAAAGTCCGCAGGCGGTTCTCGAATTTTTGAACCAGTTGAATCAAGCGAGTCGCGAGCAAGCATTGGCAGAGTTTGCTGAATTAAAAGCATTCGCACAATCTCAAGGCGAAACGCAATTGCAAGCCTGGGATATCGCTTATTATAGTGAAAAATTAAAACAGCAAAATTATCAAATTTCCCAATCGGAGCTGCGCCCGTATTTTCCGGTCGATAAGGTTATCGCCGGCTTATTTGAAATTAGTGAACATCATTTTGAAGTCGCCTTTGAGGCCAGCAAGGATACGCCGGTGTGGCACAAAGATGTGAAACATTTTCTGATCAAACGAGACGATCAGGTGGTCGCTGAATTTTATCTTGACCTTTATGCTCGCGGTCACAAACGCGGCGGTGCCTGGATGGATGATTACCAGGGGCGATTGAAGTTGAACGACGGCCAGGTACAAAAACCGATTGCCTATCTGACCTGTAACTTTGCGCCGCCGGTTAGCGGTAACCCTGCACTATTGACCCACGATGAAGTTGTCACTTTGTTCCACGAATTTGGCCATGGTATTCACCATATGCTAACTCAGGTAGATGAATTATCTGCATCGGGCATTTCTAACGTGCCCTGGGATGCGGTTGAACTGCCCAGTCAGTTTATGGAAAATTTTTGCTACCAGCCGGAAGTCATCTCAATGCTCAGTGAGCATTTTGAGACTGGCGAAGCGTTGCCGCAAAATCTGCTCGACAAGTTAATTGCGGCGAAAAATTTTCAGTCTGCGATGCAGATGGTACGCCAGTTAGAGTTTGCGATTTTCGATATGCGAATTCATCAGGCCGAGCCATTATCGGCGGCGCAAATTCAATCGGTTCTGGATCAAACACGTCAGGAAGTGGCGGTGATGCCCGCGCCAGATTTCAATCGGTTCCAACATGGCTTTTCGCATATTTTTGCCGGTGGATATTCTGCAGGTTACTATAGCTATAAGTGGGCTGAAGTCTTATCGGCCGATGCTTTTAGTCTGTTTGAAGAAAAAGGCGTGATGAATGTCGAAGCGGGTCGAAAATTTCGCGAACATATTTTGGAAAAAGGGGGATCCGCTGAGCCCATGGATCTGTTTGTCGCCTTCCGGGGTCGCAAACCCGAAGTAGAACCCTTGTTACGTCATTCTGGCATACAATAAATATTGTGGAAATAACCATTGTTCAATAGCCTGTCGTCGCCAGAATTCGCGATTATATTATCCCATGATTGATCGGTTCTTTGTGCTCTTTCAGCATGAGACGGAAAATACCTCTCGTGCCCGTAGCGAGGCATTTGCTACCACCCATTCACTCGCGATAATATCGGACGCGCTGAAACTGACTGCCGGTCAGGCAGCGTTTGAATTTGTGGGCGACAAACTGGTTCTCCATCTGTTACTTGACGGTAAGCTCTCGACACTCGCATTTGACTTTAACGATGGCGAAGTTGGCTTTCGTGCCGCCAGAGTAAGTAAATCTAATGAAGTTGTCGCTAAAGCGATTGGCTGCAAGCCCCACTACCGCCCTAAGGTTCTCGATGCCACAGCGGGCATGGGGCGTGATGCGTTGATTATGGCGATGTTAGGTTGCGAGGTTGCAATGCAGGAGCGAAATTTTGCGATTTATCTGTTATTGCAAAATGCCCTGAGTCGTTTTCAATTGACGGCGGAGCATAGTCAGTTAGCCGGTAGTTTGTCGTTGCTGCAAAGTGATAGTATTTACTCGCTTAACAGCCATGATGATATTGACGTGATTTACCTCGATCCGATGTTTCCGGAACGAAAAAAATCTGCGCTGGTGAAAAAAGAAATGCGGCTATTTAAACAACTGGCGGGAGACGATCCCGATGCCGACCAGTTATTCGTGCAAGCGCTTGACGTGGCAGAAAAACGTGTTGTGGTCAAGCGACCGAAAGGGGCACCGGTGCTCGCTGGGCGAAAACCGAGTCATGAAATTGTCGCCAAAAAATTTCGTTATGATGTTTACCTAACGGGCAGATAACCTCAGAAAAAAAACTTACGTTTTGCTTTGTTTGTCTTGATACATTCGCTCGTCGGCTGCTTTAATCAATTGCTGACTATCACCGGGAAACTCGCTTGAGCTGACCAAACCCAGGCTCGCATCAACTTTGCTAAATCTTCGCCTTCGAACGTGTTCAATGGCATATCGGAATCGATTGCGTAAAATGGATTCTTGTGCCAGACCGGTGGAGCGAAATATAAAAGCAAATTCATCACCGCCAATTCGATAGGCATGGTCATGTTCGCGGCCAATCTGTTTTAACATATCGGCGTAAGTTTTTAATAACCGATCTCCCTGGTCGTGGCCTTCATTGTCGTTGATCTGTTTCATCCCATCGAGGTCGATAATTGCCAAAACAAACTCATCGTCGATAGAGCGCTGGGCTTTGTCGACGGCTTCGCTAATATCGGTATCAAATGCCAGGCGATTACATAACTGGGTCAGTTTGTCGGTGAGTGCCAGCCCGCGTTGCTTTTCTACTTCCGCTTCTTGATGGAATAACGAAATTGATGAGCCGACAATCGTGGTGACCATATGCAGCGTCTCTTCGGCTAATACCCAATCGATCATCGGTTGATCGTGCATAAGATAAATATGACCGAGTACCCGCTGATGATTATCGCGATAGACGTATCCCGCGTAGACTTTAGCGCCAAGCTCGATAATCGGCTGGTAGTTGGCAAATTCCTGCTGCAAATTTTCATAACGAGTATAAGTCTCACGTTTAGCGACTTCCTCACAGGGCGTATTGATTAAATGAAAATCGAAATTCTCGGCGATATGATCGGTATCCCAATGGGCTAGAATTTCGGCATGATTGTTCGGTAAAAACTTCGTTACCGCGACCCAGCGCCACTGAAGAAATTTACCTAAAGCTTCGGCTGCGGAAATAAAAACATTTTCATTTTGCGACATGCTGGCCAACAACCAGTTGAGGATCCGATCTTTGATGATCAGTTGTTGCTCTTCGCGGTGAATAATAGCGACAAAATAATCGCCCAGATGAACAATCGATACTGACGCTGCTGTTTCACTACAGATAAATTCGCCAGCCTGGCATTGAGCCAGATTGTCTTCGGCAAGCTGTTTCATCGGCGCTGGCAGCGCTTGCCAGGCATCGTTGCAAAAGACGAGGTTGCCTTGAGAATCGGCAACGGTCGTTGCTTCTCGCAGTTCAGTCACAAGCGTTTTCAGGTTAGTTTCAAAGCTCATAAGAATTAACTAGTCAGCCTATCTCTGGTAAAGATAGTCGTTTTTGTGCCTTTACGCCATCAGCGCGCAATAGCCAAGTTAAATACTGCCGAAAAAATGATAAAAGGTTGACCCTGCTTTTATCCGCTAGTCGCGTCGGTCAACTGATATAACGCGTAGGAAAAGCTACCGGTTGTTTTAAATTTCAGTTGCGTCCAGTTGCTATTGGGTACAAAGGTTTGCTCGTTTTTTTCCTGCTCGATATAAACCAGCGCGTTGGCATTGAGGTGAGGAAGTAAATCATCAAATAGGCGGTTTAATAACCCCTGGCCAAAAGGCGGGTCAAGAAAAATCAGGTCAAATTTTTCCTCGTTGGTTGTGAGAAACCGGGCCGCTTCCTGATTAATCACATGAATATTATCAGCCGACAGTAACTGGCAATTGTTTTTTAAGTCTCGTGCTACTTTAGCGCTCCGTTCAACCAGGGTTATGCTTTTGGCGCCGCGTGAGGCCGCTTCAAAACCGAGAGCCCCACTACCGGCGAATAAATCCAGGCAACGACTACCAGCAATGTCTCGCGCTAGCCAGTTAAACAGGGTTTCTCTTACGCGGTCTAGCGTAGGCCTGAGACCATCGACCGTATGAAAACGTAATTTCCTTCCTCGCATTGTACCGCCAATAATTCGCACGATTCCACTGCTGGCAGGGGCGCTTTTTTTACCGAGGGCTTTTTGGGGCTTGGATTGATGCATGTTTACCTTAAAAGATTTCAGTCGTGTGTGGGCTTAAGTTGGTCGATTGACTTAGCATGTCACTTAACCGCGAGCAGTATTATAGCGGAAAACGGAATCAGCGCGGAGATCAAGCCGAATTCTGGTGATTATGAGTTCCTTGAGGTATGTGTTAACCACTTGTAATTAAACAAAAAAATAAGATTTTATCGCGGCCTGACCAACTGGCGTTTTAGCGAAATATGAACCATACTTAGTGCTCAGGAAGAGAAGAATACCCATGAAACGCGTTATTTTATGTCCCACCACAAAGACAATAATCCGCCAAATTCAACCCCGCCAGTTGATGAATCATTTTCAACCGGAAATCACGATTCGGGGTCAATACCGGCAGACTTTTCATCAGCGGACGGGCTAACGGGCCACATCGATAAACAAGCTAGCCAAATAGAAAATTTGCAAGCCGCGCTCAATCAAAGCCGCGAAGAGCTTGCGCATCAGGAAAAGCTGCAAAAAACACTCTATCAAATTGCCAACCTGGCTTTTCAGGCGGAAGACAAATCGGCTTTCTATTTTAATATTCATCAATTGTTGAAAGCTCTTTTTTACGCGGAAAACTTTTTTATCGGGTTAAAAAATGACAAAACCAGTTCGCTAAATTTCGTCTACTTTATCGATCAGAAAGACAAAGCGCCGATGTCGGGCGTGAACACTCCCCTCGATACTCCTTCACTTTCGATTAAAGTCTTCAAAAGCGGTCAAACCCTGCTGGCTGATTCGGCAGAGATTGCGCGTTTAATTCAAACGGGCGAGGTTCAGCTATTTGGTTCTCACCCGGAATCCTGGTTGGCGGTGCCACTAAAAATTGAAAATGAACCCTTCGGCGTGCTGGGAGTTCAGAGTTACCACAAAGAGAATGTTTACCTGGGATGGCATCGCGATTTGCTCGAGTACGTTGCTCGCCACATCTCGATTACACTGAGCCGAGAAAGAGCGAAATCGGCCTTAGAAAAGGAGATTAAAAAGCGAACGGCGGCTCTGGAAAACGAAATCGAAATGCATAAAGCCAGCCGGGATACTCAATCAGCATTATTTCTTATCGCTAATCTGGCTAATATGGATCTTTCACTCGATCAGTTTTATGCCGAATTGCATAAAATTATTCAGCGCCTGATCTATTGCGAAAATTTTTATATTGCGATTCAGAATAAAAAAAGCGGTGAAGTGCATCTGGTGTATTGCGTTGACACAGGAGAGTCCTACGACCCCGATGCTGTTTCGTGTATTCCGCTCGATAACAGCTTAACCGGCTACGTCATTAAACAAGGGCGGTCACTCCTGGCAACCGGTGATGAAATTCGAGAGTTGACGGAAAAGGTAAAGCTCACTCGATATGGTGAAGAAACGATTTCCTGGCTAGGGGTCCCGCTGATTGTCGACGGCGATGTGATTGGCGTTATGACGGTGCAAAGCTATATTCCAGATATCCTGTATACCGAAAAAGATAAGGAGCTGATGATTTTTGTCGGCCAACATGTAGCAACAGCCTTGCAGCGAAAGCGAAGTAAAGATTACCTGCAATTTCTAGTTGAGCAAAGAACCGAAGAATTAAACCTGTCGAATCTAAAGTTGAAACAACAGATCGAAGAAACCGAAAATGCGAAAGTGCTTCAGACGGCGTTGTTTGAAATATCGCAAACATCCCGGTTAAGTACCACCGACCAGGAATTCTATTCGCAACTGCATCAAATTATTAGTCGCTTGATGTCTGCTACCAGTTTTTATATTGCGCTACTAGATAAAGCAAGACAAGTATTTCGCTTTGACTATGTGATTGATGAGTATGATGATCAAGTGCGTGAAATGTCAATTAATGAAGGGCTCTGCGGCTACCTTTATCGAAAGGGAAAAGTCGTGCATTTACACCGCGATGAAATTACCCAATTAGAACAGCTGGGGATTTGCGATTGCCAGGGAATTTATCCATTTGACTGGATTGGTGTGCCGCTTGTTTCGGGGGGCGAAATGCTCGGCATTATGGTGTTGCAAAGTTATCATCAAAATTATTTATACGGCGAACGCGAGCTGGCGATACTTAATTTTGTTTCCTCTCATATCGCAGATGCGGTTCAATTGGGACACGCCGAAAGAGAGCTCAAAAAAGCCAACGCCGATTTGGCGGTTAAATCGAAAAAAGCCGAGGAAGCCAATGAAGCGAAGTCATCGTTTCTGGCGACCGTCAGTCATGAAATTCGGACACCGATGAACGGCGTGATGGGGATGCTATCTTTATTATCCGACACCCAGCTGAGCCGTCGTCAGAGAGACTATGTGTCAAAAATTCATACCTCGGCAAATAGCCTGCTCGGCATCATTAACGATATTCTGGATTTTTCCAAGATAGAGCAAGGCAAGCTGACGCTTGACCACGTTAATTTTAATCTATTTGAATTGCTTGATAATCTGGTCGACCTATTTGTGAGTCGAATCAATGAGAAGCAACTGAATTTCACCATCAATCTGTCACCCAAGGTGAAACTCGAACGACGTGGCGATTCCTTACGTTTATCACAAATTTTGATCAACCTGGTCGGTAATGCGATCAAATTTACTGAACAAGGATTTATCCACGTCAAGGTCGAAGAGCCGCAAGCTGGCAGATTAGAATTTTCTGTCGAAGATTCAGGGATTGGTATCGAGCGGTCAAAACGAGAAAAAATATTCGGTTCGTTCAATCAGGCGGATGGGACGACCACAAGACGTTATGGTGGCTCCGGTCTGGGATTAAGTATTTGCCAACAATTAGTCTCTATGATGGATGGTCGCATTAGCGTCGATGGGCATTTGGGAAAAGGCAGTTGTTTTACCTTTAATGTATTCGTTGAGCAAGACAATGCGGGCGAAGAGACGGAGGTGGATAAAAGTGGAATCGAAGCCTTATTTATATCTGATAATCAGGCGGAAATTGCAAGCTGGCAAAACCTGTTTGAGCGGTTCGGTGTATCTTTGGCGTTAAAAACCGCTGATGAGATTATGGCGCTGCAAAAATCGCAGCAAATGTCACCTGAGCATCTCACCCATATTTTTATCGATGATGATATCGAAGCGCATCACGGTCTTGACTTGATTGAAACCGTCAGAAACGCACTGAGCTATAAAACGCCTTGCTTCTTATTAACCCAACCTTCGCCGCATCTGTCTGAGTTGCCTTACCTTGGCGAAGATGTTCAGCTTTTATCGAAGCCTATAAAATTGGGAACGATTTTTCGACTGGTCAATAATGATTTTGATATTTTGCAACTCTATGCGCCCGATAAAGTCGAAAAGAACCGTTTTCGGGATAGTCTGGTGGGCCGGCATATTTTGCTCGCCGAAGATAACCCGATTAATCAGCAAGTGGCCAAAGAAATACTCGAGTCCGCCGGCGCACAGGTGACCATCGTTGAAAATGGTCAACAAGCCATTGACGCCGTAAAGCAATTTGAATTTAGTCTGGTTTTAATGGATATGCAGATGCCCATCATGGATGGCTATAAAGCCGCTGATCTCATTCGACAAGAACGAACGACAGATGAATTGCCCATTATAGCCATGACGGCCAACGTCATGAAAGGCGATCGCGAAAGATGCTTGCGTCATGGCATGAACGACTATATTGGCAAGCCGATCGATCGCAACAAACTGTATGCGACTATTGAGAAGAACCTCCATGGCCAGGCTGTTTTTGTTGATCCTGGCAAGGATAATTTTGCGTTGGTTGAGTTGACAGTTTCAAGCCGTGAAAAAGACGAATCGAATTTTAATTTTTCGACTGTGGAAAACAAATTCGGCGATCCGATCCTGGCCCGAGAGCTGGTCAATCTGTTCTATTATAATCATAGTGAAGACGCCGAAAAAATTACCCGACTGATTGCCCAGCAAGCGCTTCCTCAGGCGGAAAGAATGGTTCATAAACTGAAAGGATCAGCGGGTGAATTAGGATTGCATGAAATGTATCTGCAATGCGAAGCATTGGATTTGAAGCTTAAGCAAAACCAGCAGCCTGGAAAGCAGCGGATGGATAAGTTCTGTGAAACCCTGGCGCGCCAAATTTCCGCGATGAAACCCTACATTGATGCCAGAAACTAAGCGGTATTTTTTAATATAAGGGTTCAATCATCGTGTGACAGCGCGGCGATAACAGCGCTGATTTTGGATTGTATCTCATCGCTCAACGCCGAAGAATCGGCTTTCTTTTGCAATAACTCAGCGATTTCTATAGCTTGCCAGTTATTGATCTTTTCTTCTAGTTGCAGGTCGATGTAAGCGTCCTGAAGTTTCGACTGGCGCTCGATTTCTGCTTGCTTGGCCAGCATTTCTGATTGTTCGATTTCATGACGATTTTGCGATTCGAGCAGCTCTTTTTCTGCGAGTTTGCGCTTTTTCTCTTCGATAATCGCAAGTCGTTTTTCTTTGATTTTTACCGTCTCCATCATGGCCTTTTTAGCCTCGGCAGCAGCTTTGTCCGCTTCAATTTGAGCGGCTTTTAATTTGTCCTGTTCTTTTTGTGCGTCCAGTTTTTCACGCTGCAGGGTTTTGTATTCGGTTAACGCCTGGAGAAGAGTCTGATACACCTTGGTCACCTTCTGCTGAATAGATTGAATTTTGTAGCGATGATGAAAGTCATCGGCCTCGCTGATAAATTTGAGTTCGTTTAACAGGGCGGTTAATTTTTTAGCGTCAAACTCCTGATCCTCAATAAGCGATTTTTCGAAGCCATCGATCAAATTACTGGCAGCGCGATACCAATCTGCTTGCCCTTGATCTTCTTCCGGTATCACGAAACTGTTCAAAGTCGTATCGACTTGAATCAGTTTAAATGATTCTGAATTGCTGGCTTCCAGTAACTCGTCGATAGCGGCGTTTAACTCATCAATTTGATGGTGAGATTTTAACCAATGCGAGGCACCCTCCATACCGGAGCGAGAAACTTGTTCAGAGAGATAACCGAGCTTTTTTTGCCAACTCTTGCTGAGGTCGGCGGTTTTTTTCTTAATTTGCTCTAAGTCAAATGATTTGCTTGCCATATATAATTCTAATAACTAAGCGATTTGGCTAAGTATATACTAAAAAAGGTTTTTTTCACTAGCTTTGATATTTGCATGTTAGTTAAACTGGCGCAAATTTCGTGTCGTTTTGAGGGCGAACTGGTAAAAAAGGAGAACAAAATGAAGCGTTGTGGTTGGGTTGGCAAAGATCCTATCTATGTCGATTATCACGATCAGGAGTGGGGTGTGCCCGTATATGACAGCGAGCTGTTATTCCAGCATCTGTTGCTCGACGGCGCTCAGGCGGGATTGAGCTGGATTACCATCCTGAAAAAGCGCGAAAATTATCGGCAAGCGTTTGACGGTTTTAATCCAGAGAAAATGGCACGTTTAACCGACCAGCAACTCGACAAACATTTGCAAAATCCCGGCATTGTCAGAAACAAACTTAAAGTTTATGGTTTTCGCAAGAACGCGATTGCTTATTTAAACATTCAACAACAGCAATCATTTAGCCAATTCTTGTGGGATTTTGTCGACGGCAAACCAATCGTTAATCATTGGCCGAGCCTTGATAAGGTGCCGACCAGCACAACTCAGTCAGACGCCATGTCAAAAGCGCTCAAAAAAGCCGGATTTACCTTTGTCGGCACCACGATTTGTTATGCCTTTATGCAGGCAGTCGGTATGGTCAACGACCATACGACCGATTGCTTTCGTTATGGTCAGATCAATTAGCTGACTTACGCGATGAGCCTATCAACCGACCGCTGCTACATTAGTGCAAAATTTGCGCGAGCAAATCCTGGGTAATTGACTGTTTGGGTTTTTCCACCATTTTGGCCAAAACCTGGTTGTCTTTAGCGACAAAAAAGGTCGGCGTGAACTGCACCGGGTAGTTGGCTTGATAAGGTTCAGGGACGGTTTTTTGCTGGTCGATAGCCACCAGCGTCAGCGAGCTTAGTTGTACGCCCGAGTCATGAATAAGTTTTAGCAGTCGCGGAACTTCGCGTTGGCTGTCGTGGCACCACACACCAAAGAAAACGATCAGGTCGAAATCTGCCAGGCGTTTAAAATTTTCGACCTCCGAGCTATCTGGCTGGTATTTATCAAAAACTTGTGCAAACTTTGGATAGTCGGTAAATAATGCCTTCTGGGTAATTTCGCCGCTGAAATTCATATCTCCACCGTTGGTTGTTTCTGCGATATTGGCGCATGAAAACAGGCTGAGTGACAAAAATAGAAAAGTAAGCCGTAAATGCTTTAGAGAATTTAGCATGCAGTAGATTTCCCGAATCATAAAAAAGAGGCATTATAGCCCCTTTTGGAATTGAACTAATAGCGTGACTTATTTGGCCTTTTGCAAGTCTCGGTCATAGTTAAGACGTTTTGCCGCATCCAGTGTTAGCATTTGCATAAAGGCTTTAACTTCCGCATCGCTACCGACCGGCGCGCCGCCAGCACCCGCTCCGCCAAAGACAGTGCTCGGGACTTTTCGTTTCGCGAAAGCGTCGGCCCAGAGTTTCTGGATTTCAATTTCTGCGTCCAGTTTTTGTGCCAGCGCGTTATCCGCGTCCAGAATGACTTTCTTTTGATAAGCTTCAGCTTCAGCGAGCGTGCGTTTGGTTTCGGCTTCGATTTTGGCTTTCTCAAAATTAATTTCAGCTGTTTCTTTAGCAATGGCTGCCTGGGCTTTTAATTTTTCTGCATTGGTGATTGCCAATTGTTTATCGGTTTCGGCTTCGGTGGTTTTTTGAATTTGTTCAACCTTCGCTTTGGCTTGACGTTCGGCAACTTCGCGCTCACCGCGAGCAATGGCTAACAATCGCTGCTCTTCTTCCTGCACGCGCTGCTCACGGGCGATGGCTCTATCAGCAGAGGCTTTTTGTTTAAGTTGCATACGCTCGACAAATTTCTGGTTAGGACGCATATCGGTGACGAGTGCAGAAACTACGGTTATGCCAAATTCGAGAAATTTCTGTTTTTTACGTTTAGGTAGACCGTTTTCATCGACGACTTTGTTCACTTGAAAAACCGTTTTAGAGTCTTCTCCGTATTGTTCCTGTTCGGTTCCTAAAGCGGCGTTTGCCGAAGATCGCGCTTGTCTCGTCGATTTAACCTGAACTTCCTCTCGCTTGACCAGGAAAATCCCGTTGCTCATCTGGTCTTCAAATTCTGAGTTAAACTGGGTCCGGCCACCAGAATAATACTCTTCTGCACTCATTAAAGATGCATTAGCCTGGAGCGTTTCTTTAAATGCTGGCATTAACGCTGTACGCAATAAATTTTCCGGTGAACGATATTCATGGGCGAGTTTTAAGAATGACTCAGAGTCAGATGGAATGGAAAATCTCACGGTAGCTTGCACGTGAGCATCGACTTGATCCAGAAACATGATGCTCATAGGCGGTAAACTCGCCGAGGTATTATCGGAGTCTTTTTCTGCGCGAATCGCATTCCCTGATGAGCCGTGCAGCGATTGGACGGTCATTGCACGCTTCCAGGAATTATATCGACCGAACGGATAAAATTTATAGCCAACCTCAGTTACCACTTCTTCATTACCGGTAAGCGTTCTGACGTGATACACTAACCTCCAAAAACAAAACACATAAAAATATGACTAAAATGGACGTAAGCTTTAATTTATAAAGGGTAGAATAGTCATATAATTACAAAAATTAGATTTTAGATAATTTACTCATAAATGTATATTTTGTTCAGGTTTGAACTACGAAATTCTCTAAACTCCTAAGTACCACGATGTTATGCCGTATTAAAACTACTTATATTATTAGTTATAATTTAAAGTGACACATCGGCATACAGTCGAATTTTTGTCGAAAATGACAAAATTCTCCGTATGTTTTACTATTTTTTCCGTAAGTTTCTTTTGATATGGTGCTAAAGATAGTCTGATAAGTAAAATTATTAATGCTCAAAATATGGTGAGTTTTCCTTAAATGCTTCATAAACATCTTTATTGACGTCAATGCCAAAGCATCTTGTATGAACAATTTTCCCGTCAACTTTATAGACGTTTGAATTGTACAAAATATACTTTATTGAGTTCTTGCCCTGTACTCTTGCGGGATAGTTTTTCAGAGTCTCAAACCTTGTTATTCTTTCCATCATATCTTCAAGACTGTTTTTGTCTATTTGAAACTGTGAAGTATGATGTCCAACGTATTCGTCTCTAGTATAACCTAGTATTTCTAGCTCATACTGGTTTGCATACATAATTATCCCATCGGGAGACAGAGAGTGAATACCCACGGAACTATGCATTAAAAAGTTGTCAGATGATTCTGAAAACATTAAACCTCCATCAAGTTATGTTTTATAAGTCATGAAACTGACATGACAAAATAATTAATATCAATAATTTAAAAACTTTGACTATAGTAATTTCTAACGCTATTGGTCAACCATAATCATCATAAATCTTTTAATTAGAATCCTCTTCAAGCTAATTAAGATAACGAAATTTCCAAGTTCGGCTAGAAGCAGACAATAATACTTTCGCCACAGTGTTCCCTTGGCGGACATTTCAAGTCTGATTACCAAAGTAAGCAGCGGAACTACAATAAACTATACTCGAGCTGTAAAAAGAAGAATTTCATTCAATCCGTTATTGTAAGAACCAATCTGACACTGACTCCATTACTAGTAACGATCACTTGAAATTCATTAATCGATCTCTCCAATTACGCTTTTCAATGGCGCGCACATTCTTGCAATCTTTAATTTTTAACAGGTACTCCATTAAATAGAGTAATTCATCATCACTCTGATCACCAACATACTCTGAAACCTGTATCAAATTTCCATAATTACGAACATGTTTTTCTGGCGTGTCGTCAATCATTATAACTTTCGAAAGTTCATAACCTTTTCTTTTAAGTTTTCTAAAGTTTTTAATATAGTATTCTCTAAACTCTTCACAATCGTACCGCCTAGTACAATTTCGACTTGAATAAATGAATTCTAACTTGTAGTCATCGGGGAATAACTCGGCAACTATGAGATCTGCATGCATCCATCCGGCAGTAGTCCAAAGTGCAACCTCAAAATGCAACCTACAAAACTCTAAAAATTCGTCTACGTGGGGACGTTTATAGACGTAACACCACTCCGCCTCGAAATCATGGGGGATTTCGAGATTTTTCTCAGTCGCATGAACTAAGCATTCATCAATATCTAATACTATTAGTTTTTTTGACATACCGCCTTCACACTACTTTAAATCACTAATCCAAAAGATTATTTCGAATAATATTAGCCCTTTTCCGCAATAGGTGGGGAGTCTACATTTTGTAGAGATAGTATAAGTGGCTTATTATGATAAAAGTCTGCCTTTGTTAATATAGGCACTGATTTTAATAATTAACTAGTATTGCTTTTGAGATTCAATCAGCCCATTCATAATAATCCTACTAACAGCTGTGAGTTTAACCGATAGCGGATATTCAAAACCATGAGCTCAGTATAGTTACTTTATTTGATAGCAAAAACAGGTGCGATCAATTCGTTCTATGTTAAATTAATTTAGATTACGATACTTGGTAATTAGAGCAATTACTTCATGACTACTATTTGCAGCAGTTAATGATTCATCAAAAGTTCGCTTTTGAGGTAGCTTTATTCCAAGTTCGCTATTTAGAGCTTCCTTCACTTGAATATCTGACATTGGGTCTATCTTTTTATTTAAAAATACACATATCCTTTGAAGGATGAAATTCTTGTCGATCATTATTACAAACCTTTCCTAAAAAGTTTCAGCAAGCGGCCAATTATAGACATTGAAGTAAAGAATGTCTTAGTTTTTTCGCAATAACGACTCTTCACTTTTTCCGAAGCTATAGCTTCTAGTCGAAGGCGCTGTAAAACTTCGAGTAGTACTGTCAATTGCATCTTGTACTGAACCAAATACATCGGGAAACAACGTTCGGTAATTTATGTTCATTTTGTCAAGAATATCGAGATATTCTAGCCGTTCACTTTCACTACAATAAAATTCAAACTTTTCTAGAGTAGGCCTATCAGCCGAATCTTGAGCAAGCTCAGGAGTAATACGTTTCAACCAAGTTTCTAAGTTCTCGTAATATTGAACCTTAATAAAAAAGCCCTGTTGAAAAGCAATTCTCTGATTAAAGGCGTTCTCGTCTCCAATTATTGGGGCCTTCGGAAACTGATCTTCCAGAAGACTTTCGGATAATGATTCGGATTTTTTTGGATAGATATGCTCTTGGATTTCTCTATTAAGATGTTCTAACATTTCCAAGTTTATTTTCCATACGCAACGAGCGGCTTCACTAGTACTTGGAGAGTTTAAAGCAAAAAATAGCGCTACATACGGAGAATATGACCAATCTAATAAAGGAGAAGGTAGTCCAAAATGCTGGCCAAGTTGCCATAGGTCAGTATTCTCCACAAATTCTTGCGGAAAATCTCTATTTACAATCAGGTTTTTCTTTAGGTTGCTCCTTAATCTACGAGCAACGACCTTTTGTGCTGACGAGCTCATATCTGCTTTTAGCATATTCCACGTAGAGTTCGTTTGTTTAATGTATCTCATCAAAGTAGTTTCGAGAGTCCAACTTGAGCAAGTGTGGCCTCTAAATCCGTAATCGTGGTTTCTTGTAACTAAACCATCTGAAATCGTTTGAAAAAAAGAAGCTAAACTATCAAAGCGTCTTACCTGCGGGGCGTCAAATTTATACAACTTGCTATTCCTTTCTTTTGAGTTCTCGATCTGAAGTGGACATCGGCTAAACTGGATTTTCACTTATTCATAATCATCCATCATCCATCATCCATCATTCATCATTCATCATTCATCCATCTAACTGTTCGAGCTTGTAAGCAGTCGATATCTTAAGGTCATTGTCCAAATTTAACATCATATATGTATTAGGAGCGTTAAATTTTTCGTTTACAGCCACTTCAAAAAGGCTGTCTTCACAATAATCTTTTGCAGTTAAATTGGTTGTCATAATTACATGCGCAACCTTTAATGGTTTATCACCATTATCAATTTCAGATATGCCCAACACGTTTAACGTTCCGAATGTTTGAGTATCTTCAACTTCATTGCCGTCTTTATCGATAAAATTGACGCCGTGAAGAATTGATTCTTTCTCAGCGGAAATCCTCGTCTCTCCAATAAATATTTTCTTGTTAAAATACTTAACTTTATGCATCAACAAGATAATAAAGAGCACTAACCTATCTGAATGTTTCGTGAATTGTTTCTTGTCGAAATTAATTCTATTTTTGGCTAGTATTTGAATTAATTCCTCTAAGAACTCTTCATGTGTAAAGCTTGCGTTTCCAGATATGAAGCTTAATAGTCGTGAGATGGCATTTAGTGCATTATTGGGTAACTTTCCTACTTTTCTTATAACATTGTTACTTCCATCAATATCAACAAAACCTTCATTTATATATCTTTTAAGACTGCCATGACTAAGATTGAATTCTTTTTTTAATTCACCTGTCTCAAGCCTATCAACTTGAAGAATCATTAGCCTCTTTATCCAAGCAGGAAATGGTTCTATTAGACTTAGTTTCTTTTTAGGACTTATATATTGTTGAAAAAACTCCATTATTAGCTTCATTCTTTCTATAGAGCTATTCGACATACCCATTTTTCTAGACACTGTATGAGCAACGAAATGAGAAACTTCAGTAAATACCTTAAATTGATTAGAATGGTCTCGAAGAGTGATTATTAGGCTTCTAACACCTGCTTCATTTATATCCCCACTTTGTATGCTGTCAACAATTTCTTGAACTAATCTTCGATCCAAGGCTTTCATGCTTTTTATCCTTTTCTTTCAAGATACCTACAACATAAATAAATTCAAAAAACATCTAATTCCGACCAAGAAGCTCAATTCGCTTACTTCGGTTCATTGACATTCTGCCATATACTTATAGTTAGGCGAAAAGTCTGCTTTAAGATATTTACAGACTAACAATCGAACCAGTTAATTCCTATTTTTTATTCGGTATTGTTAAAAATCTAGGTTTTTCATTTTCAAAATATGAAAAAGTAAGTCCGTAATTTGAGTTATACCTTCGTGGAACATGAACGCATGTATCGATATGAATTCGATTTCCTCTAATGCTTGGCTTTTCTTCACAGAAATTTCCAGAGAGCACCCACTTGATGCCTTCTATTCTATCTGTATTTAAATCTCTAGACCAAGTGAGATACTCAATAATGTCTGGATCTTGAATATGTAATTAATTTAACAGCTCGTTCCACTGCATATCCCTTGGAATGTTTGCATGCACAACCCCAATATTGTCGATTTGAATCGCCCAGCTCAATGACTCTACCAAAGCGAGAGCTTCGTTTCTTTCTGATTTAGTCAGGCGTCCCTGCCACAGAGTTTCTGTTGATCGAACATTTAATTTTTGAATTAAGTTGTCGTAGAGAATTCTCTCATGGTTTCCTACAACTGAGAAAAACCAGTCTTCTTTTGTTAATTTTAAACATTCCATGTTATATGGACCACGATCTATCAAATCTCCAACACTAAATATGCGGTCTTTGCTAAAGTCAAAATTTATCAACTCTAATCCTTTTACAAACGAGTCTAAATATCCATGAATATCCCCGACAAAATAGTCAGTACCCTGGGTATTTGAATTGAAACTTAGAATCGGGTTTTGCAAAAATAAACTATGCATTCGGTACTCTCAAACCAAACCTTATATGTTGTCTAATTATTCTAAAGATGTCAATTTGTCGTTATATATCATATAGTTAGAAGAGTGTCTATGTTGCTTGTTTAAATTAGAGCGTTTACAATCCGGCGTGATTGAATTCAATATTAAGATTAGAAGTCTTTAGCTTCAATGTGCAGGAGGCTGCTCAAATATATGGCTATGCATGACTATGATGAAATTATGGAAAACCAGAATAAGTTGGGTACACCTATTCAGCGTATGGGTTTTACTAAAAAGATCAACAAAGATGTATTGAATTATATTAAAAACTCCAACAAAGAGGTTATGTTCGTTGCTAAGTGGCAAATAACAAAAGGCAGTAATATTGATGCAAAAAAACAAGCTTCTCTAGAGAAGAAAGGTTTGCATAACTTGGTCGTGATTGCGGATGCCTTAATCGAAGGAAGGTACACACCCGCTAGCGAACTAGTATATGTGAAGTCGGGTTATTTAAAATCAATGCATTTAGATTGTATTTTTGAGACGCAAAATACTTGTTACGTATTATGCAATATTCAAAAATAATTAAGGTTCTGCTTGTAAGCAAATTTAGATGATACGGCTAAATGAATAAGAAGATCATTTATATTGACATGGATGATGTCATTGTAGATTTTTACACTGCTTACGATGAGTATCGCAGATCCCACCCTGGTATACAGTTTCCTCAAGCGACGCTTGGTTTTTTTGAAAAAATGTTGCCGATTGAAGGTGCAATCGATGCGGTCAACACGCTTCGCAGTAATTCAAGGTTTAGCGTCTATATTCTTACTGCGCCAAGTGTAAAAAATCCAATCAGTTATACTGAAAAGCGTCTTTGGATTGAAAAATATTTTGGGTTTGAATTTTGTGAGAGATTGATTATCTGTTCAAACAAAGGCTTACTTAAAGGGGATTTTTTGATAGATGACAATATAAAAGGAAAAGGCCAGGAGAAGTTTGAGGGTCAACTGATTCACTTTGGCAGCAAAGAAAGTTCTGGCTGGTTAGAGGTTTTGAGTATGCTTAATTAGGTCAAATCAGTCGCAGATATTAGTTTAAGTCCATAACCTGCGCAACTAATCCGAGTATTTTTGTACCTGAGTATACTTTTAGGGCAGAAGATCAGAGATATTACAATTGAGAGTGACGGCTAATTGATAAGCTTTTTCTAAGGTTATGTTAACTTCGCCTCGTTCGATACGCCCGACGTAGCTTCTATCGATATCTGTCATTAAAGCCAATTTATCTTGGGAAATGCCTTGTCGCTTGCGCATTTCTCGCAGATTTTTCCCAAATTCGCGTGCTAAATCCATATTAACTCTTCTTATTTTCTAAACGAGTTAATATGTAAACTTGCGGCTTATAAAGCCACGGATTATAATCCGCATTTTTTGGTTGGGCCGATAGCTTGCTGAAAATTTTCTTTTATTGCTAGTTTCCAGGAAACTTACTATGTCTTTAGCGCAACTTAGAATAGAAGCTAATTTACTAAATATAATAAAAAGTGATTCATTTGACGATTTCACCGTGATTTCTCTAAGAAATGAGTATATGCGCCAATCTGACAATCAAGACGCTAAATCGGTTAGAAATTTTGTTTATTCGCAGATTTTAAGATTATCTAAATGGGGGCTTCTTGCGAAGAATGAGCCGACAGATACTGGTAGAGCTTTTTATTCCAAAACCTCTTTATTTAAACAAACAGAATTGATTCCTTATGGTTCAGTGAGGGGAAACCAGTCGAACAAAAAGCATGACTACATTAAAAGACATAAATTAACTAGGTCAAATATTCGTCATTTAAAGAAGAAATTAAATCGATATCAAGTAGAGTTGTTGTCAAGTATTGGAGAATCTGAAGAGTATATGCGTTTATTTGAATCGCGACCTGAATTAAAAGAAGTACTGGAGTCGAAATATCTTATTGCCAGAGAACAAAGCTCTAAAATTTTAGGGAAAATAAAGGCTTTAAAATCAGTGTTGTCTAGCATAGAAGGAGAATTACATTGCAATTAAGGCGGTGGCAGACTGAGAGTGTTGAATCAGCACTCAATTTTTATAGAGCAGGTAATCATCATTATTTTTGTCTAGCGACACCGGGGGCGGGTAAAACGACGATGGCTGCCGAAGTAGCCGCTCAATTAATTGAGCTAGACCTGATTGATTATGTCCTTTGTTTCTCTCCCTCGATAAATGTATCTGAAGGAATAGAACACACATTTACCCGGCGACTGAATCGTCGCTTTGATGGAGTTATTGGTGCGGCAGGCGGCTCATATACTTATCAAAGTCTAGTGTCTTTTAAAGAAGAGTTTTGGCAAATTTTAAAAAATAGTCGAGTACTTGTGATTTTTGATGAGATTCACCATTGCGCAGGAGGAGCTAAAGATACCATTAATATTTGGGGGCAAGAAATAATTGCCAACATACAGTCGAAAGCGAGATATACGCTAGCGATGAGTGGTACGCCGTGGCGTTCAGATCAGGCACCAATTGCGCTCTCTTCGTATTGCAAGGAAGATAATAAAATTAGTGTCAACTATATGTATGGGTTAAGAGAAGCAGTTAATGACAATGTGTGTAGGAAACCGAAAATTGTCTTAATTGACAATGAAAGGGTCCATGTTTCATTGTCTGATAATCAGCGGCAAGAATTCCGTTCATTTGGCGAGTTGCTAGATTCGAATCTTGTGTCTTACCAGTCACTTCTGAGTAATAATGGAGTCGTAAAGTATATATTGCAGCGTGGGTGTGAAAAGCTGAGAGAAATTAGAGACTTCAACAAAAATGCCGGTGGATTAGTCGTTACATCGAATATTGAGCACGCGCAACAAGTTGCTCATATCCTAAAAAAAGAATTTAGACAAACCGTTACGCTGGTTTCATATCAACATGATTCACCATCAAAAGAAATAAAAAAGTTTCGAGAAAATAATACACAATGGATTGTAAGTATAGGCATGGTTGCTGAAGGAACAGATATACCTAGGCTTCAAGTCTGCTGTCACCTAAGTCGTGTGAGAACTGAGTTATATTTTAGGCAGGTATTAGGACGTATTTTAAGAGTAAACCAAGAAATTGATCAAAGCGCGTGGTTTTTTACTTTGTCAGAATCAAATTTAACCAAATATGCCAAGAGAATTGATAATGAGCTGCCAGATTATCCTGTAGTATGTACAGAATATCTTAGCCAATCGGTAATCGAAGATGATAGTCCTGAAGTCCTTGAGCAAGTGTCTTTGGAACCTGAAGCCGAATTAATTTCCGGAGCATCAGAGCTGGAAGAAAATGATGAAATAGATCATGTTCTAGGGAGTTCTGAACAAGACTTTACCAACTGTGTAGAGCTTGATGTTTTAGGAGATTACAGCGAACAAGTAGTAGAAACCTTCAACTCGCCGTTCTAAATCACTTTAATCCTATAATTTGGAAAGATCATAAGTAGAATATTATTATAAATTTTATTAGCTTTAACAGCATGGTCAAACATTAGAGTAAGTCTTAGGTTTTGTTGCCATTGAAATTTATGTTCTAACAGAGAAGGATTAATCGCAGGTTTATAGACAGATTTATTTACATTTAAATGGTGATCTTAATCACTATTTTTATAAATGAGATCCATTCTTAATTGAACTTTATGAGAAATAGTGTATCCTAACTTACGCAACTAATTTCAAGAGATATGATATTCAACATGAATAGTAAGGTAATAATAGTAGTGCTAATGTTACTGACCTTTGTAGGTCAAGTGACAAGTGCGTCTGCTTTACCTTGCGACATGGATATGCAAGAAAATGGGTCAATGATGGACCATTCTTCTCATGGTATGAATGTTGGAAAAACTATCAAAGATATTGATTCTAAGGATGACTGTTGTACTAGTTCTGGTTTTTGTTCAATGAGCGGTTGTATTTCGCTAGCTTTGCCCGCTGATTTGGAAGAAACAAAAGTTTCATTTACGACAGATATTCTAGATACCCCATCAAACTTGGCTTTAAGCCAGATCACTGCTTCTTTATATCGCCCCCCAATCCTAGTTTAACCTAGGATAGATCTGCCTGTTTAAAGGCTAAAAATCTATCGAACAATTTAGAATTGAGTCAATCACTCAGTTCTAGCAACTACTTATTGTTTTAATACACTTTATATACCGTTAGGTAACTAAAATGTTCGATATCAAATACTTATATAAAATAATTTTGATTGGATTAGTTTCAATCTTACTCATTTCTTGCTCTGAAGAGAAAACTCATTCAACAGCGGCAGAAGGTGTTTTTCATTTGGATGTATACAAAGCAAGAAAATGCAGCTGTTGCAGCAAATGGATAAATATTGTTCGCGAGCAAGGATTCGAAAGTCAATCGCACAACCAGAGTCAATATGACTTATCCAGGACAAAAGACAAACATCGAGTCCCCAAAAATATGCGGTCGTGTCACACGAGTGTGACTTCTGACGGCTACGTATTTGAAGGTCATATCCCAGCAAAGTATATCCAGAAGTTTTTAAAGGAAAAACCTGAAGGGGCCTTTGGTCTTGCGGTTCCAGCGATGCCAACAGGAAGTCCTGGAATGGAGTTTGGAGAAATGTTTATGGCGTACAAGATCTACTTGTTGAAGGATGACGGTACGTTTGATGTATACGCAAATATTGAAGAGTCTAAGGAGCAATATGATGAATAGTTACAGTCGAAGTGCTGCGCTGTTTATATCAATATTTTTACTCAATGTTTCTATTGTATTGAGCGAAGAAATGAAAAGGGAGCTGACTTTAAGGCAAGCCGTATTTAAAGCAGTCGAGTTAGATCCGTGGATAGTAGCCAGCGAGCACCAGGAAGCTGCGTTAACAGCGAATAGCATTGCGGCCAACACACTGCCGGATCCCAAAATGTCTATAAGTGCGGCGAACTTGCCGACAGATTCGTTTGAGTTTGACCAGGAAGGAATGACACAGCTAAAACTGGGAGTAACTCAAATGTTTCCGCGTGGAGATACGCTATCACTTAAAAGAAAGCGACTGGAACAACTGAGTCGTCAACAACCGTTTAAAAGAGAAGACAGGAAAGCAAAAATTGCTGTCAAGAGTGCAACATTATGGTTAGACGCATTTAAAGCCCAGGCTAGCATAGCATTGATAGAAAAAAACCGTTCTCTTTTTGAGCAGCTAACCGATGTTGCGCAAGCTAGCTATTCGTCCGCTCTTGGAAAAACAAGACAACAGGATATTGTGCGGGCGCAATTAGAATTGACACGGTTAGAAGACCGATTAACAATGTTAAGTCAACAAGAGGAAATGTTTAAACAAAAACTATCTGAGCAAATAAGCCAGAATTTTACTTCAGAATACAGAACAGAAAAAAATATTAGCGGATATGACGATTTGCTAACTGTACGATTAAGTTCCTCTATGCCAAAGCTTGCTTTACTCGACTCTTCGATTCTCTCTATTTCTAACCTGTCAAACTCTCGAACCTTCCTGCAGAGTTTAGAAAATCATCCCGCTATTAATAGCGTAAATCAAAAAATAGACGCAAGTAAAACGACAATAGATTTATCGAAACAAAAGTATAAACCAGAATGGGGGCTATCCGCGAGTTATGGCTACAGAGATGATACTCCTCTAGGTGTTGATCGCGCAGACCTATTTTCAATAGGAGTAACTTTTGATTTGCCCATCTTTACGTCTAACCGACAAGATAAAGAAGTTAGTGCAGCCATTTCTAGAAGTGAATCGGTGAAAACAGAGAAATGGCTCCTTTTGCGCAAGTTTATTGCAGCGATTGAATCGGAAAAGGTTCGTTTAATCCGACTACAAGAACGAGAGTCGCTATATCAAGAATTGCTACTGCCTCAAATGCACGAACAAGCTGAAGCGTCGTTAACCGCTTACACTAACGATGACGGTGATTTTGCCGAAGTAGTTCGAGCACGAATCGCAGAACTTAATGCTGAACTGGACTTTTTGACTATCAATGTCGAAAAACTCAAGTCTATCGTTCAACTTAATTACTATTTTATGAAAAGTGCTGCCGAAGTTATTTATTCGGCTGACGCTTAGGAGTTAGAAAATGAAAAATAATTTAAGTAAGACCTCTTCATTAGTGTTAGGCGTATTGTTAGGCGCGGTGATTACAGGTGGCACAATGACGCTAATCGGTAGTGATAATTCGGCAAAAAACTCCGAAGCACCGAATGCGGAAAAAAAGCCGCTTTATTGGGTTGCGCCAATGGATCCAAATTACAAGAGAGACAAGCCAGGTAAATCACCAATGGGTATGGATTTAATTCCAGTCTTTAATGAAGACGGCGCAGGTAGTGATGTCGGTCCGGGGGCAATAAAGATTTCACCTGAAGTTGTTAATAATTTGGGAGTGCGGACTGCATCAGTCGAAAAAAGAGCGTTGCATTCTGAAATTACAACCGTTGGATATGTTCAGTATGATGAAGACAAACTTGTCCATATACATCCGAGAGTACAAGGCTGGATCGAAAAGCTATATGTGAAAGCGTCAGGCGATCCGGTTCGAAAAGGCGAGCCCTTATATGATATTTATTCTCCGGAACTTGTTAACGCTCAAGAAGAACTCTTATTAGCAATTGAACGTAAAAACCGCCAACTAATCAGGGCGGCTGAAGCGCGTCTTAGAGCTTTACAGATCCCAGAAAAAGCGATAGCTCAACTTAAATCAACTGGGCGAGTATCACAAAACATTACGTTTTATGCGCCTCAGACAGGAGTGGTCGACAACTTGAATATTCGCGAGGGATTTTACGTTAAACCCGGAACCACGCTGATGTCTGTCGGTGCTCTAGAGGAGGTGTGGGTAGAAGCCGAGATTTTTGAACGTCAGGTTCCGTTTATTAAGGAACAGTCTGGTGTCACCATGACGCTCGATTACCTTCCAGGCCAAAAGTGGAGCGGCGTGGTCGATTATATTTATCCTACCTTGGATACCCAAACTCGAACTGTGAAAGTGAGATTGAAATTTGCCAATGAAGATCTTTTGTTAAAACCCAATATGTTTGCCCAAATAAGTATCCACTCAGATTTTGACAAACCAACAATAACGGTACCGAAAGAAGCCGTAATTCGAACGGGTAGTCAGGATCGGGTCGTCCTAGCCCTTGAGGGTGGTCGTTTTAAAACCGTTGCTGTAAAAGTAGGCCTGCAGGATAGCTATAATTTTGAAATACTTGAAGGTGTAGCTGTAGGTGAAAAGGTTGTTACTTCTGCGCAATTCTTGATTGACTCAGAGTCAAGTAAAACGTCAGATTTTAAACGAATGCAGTCAGATGACGATCAGCCTGAATCAGTATGGGTGCAGGCAACAATCAATTCACTAATGCCTGGACATCGAATGGTAAATGCAAGCCATGAAGCCATCGATGAATGGCAATGGTCAGAAATGACAATGGATTTTACGGTCGCTGATACGGTTGATTTTGACTCACTTAAAGCGGGCATGTCGCTTCATGTCGAAATATCTAAACTAGAAAGTGGTTCTTACGCTATTTCTAATGTCCACATAAAGGATCACTCTTCTATGAGTGAACAAAGTGTTGCGTCTGCTGAGGTCGATGGAATTATTAATAGTATTGACTTTGAAAACCGATCTTTAACTATTAGTCGTGGACCAATTGAAAAATGGGAGAGGCCAGCGGCGACGTTGGAATTTTTAGCTGCAAGCGAATTGGATATAACTGAATTGCAAACTAATACATCGATTCGATTCACCTTTGAAATTCGCGATGAAGGATTTGTGATAGTCGCAATTGAAGACGGTCAGTCGGCCGACGAACATGCGAATCATTAGGAGCGAAGACAATGATTGAATCTATAATCCGTTGGTCTGTCGGGAACCGGTTTTTTGTAATACTCGCAACATTAATGCTTGTTGGATTAGGTGCCTTCTCTTTAAAAAATACACCGGTAGATGCCTTGCCGGATTTATCGGATGTTCAGGTTATCATAAAAACATCTTATCCGGGTCAGGCACCTCAGGTCGTGGAAGATCAGGTTACTTATCCCTTAACAACAGCCATGCTGTCTGTTCCTGGTGCAGTAACCGTTAGAGGTTATTCATTTTTTGGTGATTCTTATGTTTATGTAATTTTTGATGAAGAAACAGATCTCTATTGGGCTAGAAGCCGAGTATTAGAGTATTTAAGTCAAGTTGCACCCACATTGCCAAGTAATGCCAGATCGCAGCTCGGTCCTGATGCGACGGGCGTTGGCTGGGTGTATTTATATGCCCTTGTTGATCGTACTGGGCAAACCGATATTAGCCAGTTAAGAAGTCTTCAGGACTGGTTTTTAAAGTATGAGTTGCAAACTGTTCCTGGTGTTTCAGAAGTCACAGCATTAGGCGGCATGGTAAAGCAATATCAAGTGAGAGTGAACCCCGACAAACTAAGAGCGTTTGGAATTCCACTTTCTCATATTCAGATGTCTATTCAACGAGGTAATCAGGAAATTGGCGCCTCAGTGGTAGAAATGGCTGAGGCCGAATATATGGTAAGAGCAAGCGGTTATATCCAAAGCGAGAAAGATCTTCAAAATATCCCGCTTGGAGTAAACGCAAATGGAACACCACTCTTGTTGAAGGATGTTGCGGATATTGGATTAGGCCCGCAAATGCGAAGAGGTATTGCTGAGCTTGATGGTGAAGGCGAAACGGTAGGCGGCATTGTTGTTATGAGGTTTGGGGAAAATGCTCAGACAACTATAGATGGCGTTAAAGCCAAGCTAGAGGAACTTAAACTGGGCCTCCCAGATGGCGTAGAAGTAGTGACGGTTTACGACAGAAGCGCTCTAATTGAAAGGGCGGTAGAAAACCTCTGGTTTAAATTGCTAGAAGAGTTTGGCGTGGTTGCTTTGGTTTGCGTGATTTTCTTGTTCCATGTGCGGTCTTCGTTAGTCGCTATTTTTAGTTTACCTGTTGGGATCCTTACAGCGTTTATCGTTATGTATTGGCAAGGCTTAAATGCCAATATTATGTCTCTTGGTGGGATCGCGATAGCCATTGGTGCAATGATTGATGGTGCAATAGTCATGATCGAAAATATGCACAAGCATATGGAAAAAACGCCTCTAACAAAAGAAAACAGGTGGCAAATAGTCGCAGAATCGGCTTCGGAAGTTGGACCGGCTTTATTTTTTAGCTTATTGATCATCACTGTAAGCTTCGTGCCGGTTTTTACCCTTGAAGCCCAAGAAGGAAGAATGTTTTCTCCGTTGGCGTTTACCAAGACATATGCTATGGCTGCGTCTGCCGCGTTGGCGATTACATTAGTGCCGGTGTTAATGGGCTACTTTATACGAGGAAAAGTGCTGCCCGAACACAAAAACCCGGTAAACCGAATTTTGATTGCTTCTTATATGCCCGTTCTTAAAAAGGTTCTTCAATTTCCAAAATCGACTTTGGCGATTGCGTTGGTTATTCTGGCAATTGGAATATGGCCTGCCGATAAGATAGGTAGTGAATTCATTCCACCTCTTGATGAAGGTGATCTGATGTATATGCCGACAACTTATCCGGGTATTTCAATCGGAAAAGCAAGAGAGTTACTACAGCAGACGGACAAACTCATCAAATCTGTACCGGAGGTAAAAACAGTTTTCGGTAAGGTGGGGCGCGCAGAAACTGCAACAGATCCCGCGCCTTTAACCATGATTGAAACATTTATTCAATTGAAACCTCAATCGGAATGGCGAGAAGGTGTCACTACTGAGTCGCTGATCAAAGAGTTCGATTCGTTAGTGAAACTTCCCGGCGTGACCAACGCATGGGTAATGCCGATTAAAACTCGTATCGACATGCTTGCTACCGGCATAAAAACGCCGGTAGGAATTAAAATTGCGGGACCGGATTTATCGATAATTCAAGGCATTGGAAAACAGCTTGAAGAGATCTTAACGCAAGTACCTGGCACTGCGTCCGTGTACTCTGAACGGGTTGCCGGTGGACGTTATTTAAAGGTTGATATTGATCGAGAAAAGGCAGCGAGATACGGTCTGAATATTGCGGACGTACAACAAGTTGTCGCCTCTGCGATTGGCGGAATGAACGTATCTCAGTCGGTCGAAGGGCTCGAAAGATATCCCATCAATATTCGATACCCACAGGACTATCGAAATTCGCCTGAGCAATTGTCTTTACTTCCGATTGTTACGCCAAAAGGACAGCGGATACCTTTAGCCGACGTTGCCAGCGTCTATATTGAAGATGGACCTCCTGGGATCAAAAGCGAAAATGCACGATTGAATGGTTGGTCATATATCGATATAGAAGGTGTCGATGTAGGTTCGTATGTGGTTGAGGCGCAAGCCACAGTGAAGGAAAAGCTTGAACTCCCTGCGGGCTACTCTATTAGCTGGTCTGGCCAATACGAATATATGTTAAGGGCCAAGGAAAAATTGGCTTATGTTGTTCCTCTAACCCTAGCGATCATTGTCATACTGCTATTTATGAATTTCCGGAACTTTGCTGAAGTCGCCATAATCATGGGGACTCTTCCGCTCGCGATGGTTGGGAGTATCTGGCTTATGTACTTGCAGGGCTTCAATTTTTCAGTCGCGGTTGGTGTCGGTTTTATAGCGCTTGCTGGGGTTGCTGTCGAAATCGGCGTCATCATGCTTGTGTACCTGAATCAGGCCTATAGGAAAATGATAGATGAGAATAAAAGGCAAGGAAGTTGCCCTACTGTCGCAAGCCTCACCGAAGCTGTTTTGCATGGTGCGGGGATGCGAGTTCGTCCCGTAATGATGACGGCCGCTGCAATCGTTGTTGGTCTATTACCAATCTTGTATGGTAGTGGTACGGGATCAGAAGTTATGAGTCGAATAGCTGCTCCTATGGTGGGCGGTATGGTAAGCGCGGTAATACTTACGCTTCTCGTTGTACCTGCCATCTATTTTTTATGGCGTTCCTACGGGTTAAGAAAGTTTGGTAAATAAATAACCTTTGCCGATGTGTTTACACGCATCGGCAATTTAGAAACAAATCAGATTAATGAGGTGAAAAATTATGAAATATTTAGTACACATTTTCTTCGTGCTTTTACTTTTATTGAGCACTGGTGTGCTCGCGCACGCTTCTTTAAAGTCATCAACCCCTGCTAGTGGGCAGGTAGTTTATGATATCCCGCAGAGCTTAGTATTCGAGTTTTCGAAAGCGGTAAGACTTACCAAAGTTGAAATGTATGCTAGCAATGGTGAAAAGTCAAAGTTAGCATTTATGCTCTCGCCACGAGCCAGCGAGCGTTTTGAAATTCCACTTTCAAAAATTAACCACGGGAAATACCTGGTTAAATGGACTGCAATGGGGGGAGATGCTCACAAAATGAAAGGGGAATTCAATTTCACATATAGTGACAAAGAGATGTCAAACGAGCACTCGAATACGAGTGAAAATGGTCGTAAAGAACATAAGCATTAGAGATAAACATGGATTTTTCTATTTGGTCAATAGCAAATGCATTTACCAAGCTTCTGATTTATGCTGGAATTTCTGGCGTAGTTGGGGGCACTTGCATTTATTTTTTAAAAAATACCAATGATGCGTTAAAAAGCTCGGTTGAAAGATATCTCTTTAAGTCTGCCTATGTTGGAATTGTCGCTGTTCTAATCAACTTTTTTATACAGGTCGGTGCTTTTGCTGAAAATGGATTTTTGGGAATGTTTGATCGCTCTTTATACGGCTTGCTTTGGCAAACAGGAACCGGCGATGCAGTACTTTTGAGGATTGTCGGGTTGTCTTTACCATTGCTGATTAAACCTGCTATCGAATTATTAAAGTGGTTCGAGATTTCATTCAAAAATTACCTGGTTGCCAGCTTTTTATATATCCCTAGCATTGTTCTACTGGGACTATCGTTTAGCCGCGTAGGTCATACCACTGAACTCGATGAAATTTATAAAGTGTTTATTGCTATTCATATTATCGGTGTTAGTTGGTGGATGGGATTGCTATGGCCACTTTATAAAGCGTGCGCCGTCCTTTCTCAGAAAGACCTACAAAAACTCATGTATGGTTTTGGTCATTTGGCTCAATGGGCCGTATTCACTATCGTTTTGTGTGGTGTAAGCCTTATTTTAGGTCTAGTTAAAAACCCTTGGGATGCACTTCAATCAAGTTACGGCATGGTGATGTTAGTCAAGCTTTTGCTCGTAGTAGCTTTACTTATGTTAGCCGCCATTCATAAGTTCAGGCTGGTACCTGCTTTAGAGGTATCGAACGATGCGGCTTCAAGGTTGTCTTTATCCATACGTATTGAGTTGATTATAGGTATTGTTGTGTTAGCTACAACTAGCATTTTAACCACGGTCGTCGGGCCGTTACATTAATGTAGTAGTTTTTATCAATAGATGAGGTGAATTATGAAATTAAAAACATTGATAGTTAGTTTGTTACTTACAAGTGTATTTGCAATTCCAACTGAAGTTTACGCCGCGGGCGAACACGTGCATAAAAAACCAGCAGTAGAAATGTTTAGTGGGCTCGATACTGAAGCGGCTAAGACCGTAATGAAATTCCATCGAGCACTAGCTGCGAATAAAGGAGATGTCGTTCGCTCACTTCTAAGTGATGATGTGGTTATTTATGAGGGCGGAAGAGTTGAGCGTTCTGCAGAAGAATACGCTAGTCATCACATGTTAGCTGACATGAAATATCTCTCTGCTGTAGACGTTCAAACCGTAGAACACCAGGTGAAAGAGTATGGCGAGTTTGCGATTTCACTATCTCGCTCGAAAACAAAAGGAAACTATAAAGGGAAACAAATCGATCGTACTGGCATGGAGACTGTGACTCTAAGAAAAATCAATGGGGATTGGAAGATTACTCACATCCACTGGTCAAATTAGTTTCTTGGAGATAAGTATGGTTGAAGTAAAATTTCGGTTACAAAAGAAAAGTAAAATTAATAACAAAGGAGAAAAATAGTGAAAAAGCTACTACTTACATGTGTACTCGTTATTCTGTCGCAATCTAGTTTTGCTGGTGAAAATGAGTCTGAGATCATCCAAATAATACAAGATATTAAATATGGATGGGAAAATGGTGATGGTACACCTTTTCGGAGAAATTATTTAGACTTTAAAGACAGTCGTTATATTGAATCGGGTGGTCAAAACGAAGGGCTGGATGATCTGGTCAAGAACCATGTTGAACCTGAAAAAGATGCTTTGGAATTTCTTAGCTTGGAGTTTTCCGATATAGAAGTGCATTTTGAAACTGACTTTGCCTGGGCTGTCGCGAATACTCGAGTTAAAGGAAAAGTGCGTGAAAGCCAGAAAATATTTGACAAGGCCGGTTTTCAAACTTTCTTATTCAGAAAAGTAGAAGGCAACTGGAAAGTCGTGCATACACATTCGTCTTCTCGAGACTTTAAGCCAACAAAGCATAAACACTAAAGTTTTTGAGGTCGCACAAATGAAGAAACTCTTAACGTTATTTCTTTTGGCTTATTTTCCTCTGACGCAAGCTCATGGTGGAGTAGACCATGAGCAAGAGTTAAAGCGAAACGGAGTCAAATTAAATAACCTTCAAAAAGAATATCGAGACTTAGAGAGCCGAAATGATGAAATCGATTCTCTAGAAAGGCAAGTTCGAATTATATCGAACAACCTTCTAATTTTAAGAAACTTAATGGCCAAGGACTATCCACATGTAAAACAAAGTATGAGTAAGTACAAGCTTGATTATATGGAAAGCCTGGATAGAAACTTAAAGGAATTGAAGGAAACTATTTCTTTGTTAAAGGAGACTTTAGACGTCGAACAGTAAGAATTCTTGTGAATAAAGGTTTCTAAGTTCAAAACTTTGATCAAATGGTTGGATAGGTTCGGCATTGTGCAGATTATTGGTGCTGTAGGGTGCTGAACTGTTACGCGGTTAGTCAGAAAGTGAAAAATGCGTAAAACAGAAATCTGAAAGTCTACTGCCATGATAGCTCTGAGGTAACTTCCCGCGGAATGGATTCTTGTATTGAATCAACTCGCTAGCTTACAAGGAGAATATGCTATTGGAAAAAGATAGTTATATACCCCCGTTAAAATACCATTTTTTAACAAAGTACTATGATTTTGTGGTTCGATTAACCACGAGAGAGTCCGTTTTTAAGCGGGAGTTAGTTAAGCAGTGCGTTACGGATGCGAAACAAAGGATATTGGATATTGGTTGTGGTACCGGAAATTTAACGAAAATGTTGGCGTTAGGAAATTCGCAAGCGAATATTGTAGCATTTGATGCAGATAAAACGGCGTTAGATATTGCTCAAAAAAATAATCGAGAATTAGCGTCACGAATACAGTATCAATTGGGAATGGCACAAGCTTTACCTTTTGAATCTGATACATTTGATGTGGTAGTTTCTAGTTTATTTTTTCATCACTTAACATTAGCCCAAAAACAACTTGTGCTGCTTCAATGTAAAAATGTTTTAAAGCAAAACGGAACCATATATATCGCAGACTGGGGTACACCTACATCAAGGCTTCAAAGATTTTTGTTTTATATTGTGCAACTTTTAGATGGATTTGAGACAACGTCAGATAATGTAACAGGCCTGCTACCCAAACTGCTGGAAGAAGCTGGATTTAATCAGGTATCAAATATTTTTACTTGTCAGACAATGCTTGGGACAATTCGAATACTTAGTGCAAGCAAGTAGTTTTAAACTTAATTGAGCTATTATTGTTTTTTATTTTTAGGTGATAGTTCAACGTCCATTCCGCCGTTATCTAACCAGATTTGATAGAGCTCATCGCTCCAGAAACTTTGGAAATATGCGATGGTTGAAGCTGCCTCAGTTTGAGATATTTTACCTTTGAATCCAGGCATTACACCGCCATATTTCTTCCCTCCATTGTAGATATAATGGGCGAGCACAGAAATGGGGTGATGCCAGGCATGAGCACTACCGTTTAGAGGCGGAGGAGGAAGGTTTCCATCTGGAAGCGTTTCTTGCCAGTCTTTATATAGTCCTTGCGCCTGGTCACCATGACACGTTGCGCAATTGCTGCGAAAAATAATTTCACCTTTTTGGACTAACTCGTTTGAGTACCACCTTATTAAAGGTACATTTTCTTCTGCATTAATTGGCGTTGCGAAAAAAATTATGATTAAGAAGACTATACGGTCTGCCATAGCATGCTCTACTTAGAATATTAGTTTAATATTAATCATGAGATATCGCCGTGTATATAAGTTTTGCTTGAATCTAAAGCGATATTTCATTATAACTAAGCGAGCTAAAGTGTTTCTACTAAAATTTTATGTTTTTATAAATTATACTTCCGTAACGTACTCTTAGTTTTTATTGATTTATGTCATGACGTGACTTTAATAATTTGTTAGTATTTTGATGTGTGAAAATGAGGTTTCGTTTCAAGCGAAAATTGCGATGACATTTACGTTTAAAAAAATATTACCAAAGCTTTTTTTAACCATTGGCATATTGGTTAGTTTTAACGTATTTTCTTGTACTTCTGACGAGATATCTCAGAATGAGAATCTAAGTGAGCATCAAGCATCCTTATTAAATCTTCATCAATTCGATGCTGACTCTAAGGTTTTATCTTCACATCATCACGCAAAGTCAGCTAAAAAAATAAACAGTAAAAACACTGACTTATTACCCCATCAGGATTGCGAATGTTGTGAATTTTGCCGTTGTACCAGTTGTTCGGGCTGTTCATCCGTTGGTGGCTCAGTTTTATTTCCCGATTCTGATAATCAAAATATTGAATCCAACGTAACTAGTCGAGTAGTGTTGCTAGAACCTTCTTATATTTCTTTTTTAACTTCTCCACCCGAACACCCTCCTAAATAGACCTTTCTATTTTCTGTAGCACAGTTACGTCTTGAGTTTATGAATCATCATTATTCAGACGAGAGCGATGTTTTTACTGGTCATCTGAATTTTTGGATTCGAAACAACTACTGCTACTTTGTCTATAAGCTTTTTTATAGCAATAAGACGACATTTTTATTGCTATTCGAAAGTACCTTCTGAATTTTAAGGGTTAAACCATTAACGATGCGCCGTGAATGAAGCTTCCGAGTTTAGACGGTATTTGGTAATAAATCGATTGCCTGGTCGAAGAGTAGCCTAACTTACTCCGATTAGTTAGGCGCTATTGAGGGCAGCGTCTGTTGCCCTCCTTTTTAAGATTTTAGCTTGACCTGTGAGTTGCACACAGGTGTATCGTAAGTGAGTTGCAGTGTTGCTCTTAAGATTGACTCTTGAGATTGACTCTTAAGACAAATTATAGAGGAGCTCTTGTGAAAGTTAGTCAGCTAGCAAAAATGTTAAATGTAGCTCCGGATACTGTTCGTTTTTATACGCGAATAGGTTTTATTCGGCCGAACATTAACGAAATGAACGGTTATAAAGAATATGGCGACAAAGATCTTAGAAGATTAAGGTTTGTATTATGTGCTCGTCATTTAGGATTCACTGTCAAGGATATCGGAAATCTTCTGGTACAGGCTGATGGAGGAAAGAGTAGTTGTTCTATGGTGCGAGAGTTAATCCAAAGACGCCTGGAAGAAACTGAGCAACAATTCGAAGAAACGTTGGCACTTAGAAATAGAATGAAGATGGCGATCGAAGACTGGAAATATAAACCTGATATGGAGCCAACCGGAGATATGATCTGCCATCTCATAGAAGGGTTCCCTAATGAACTAAATGAGGAAAAATCAAGTGGATACAAAAAGCAAGAATGACGCTGATTCTGGAAATAAATACCAAGAACTGATTATCGAAGGAGCGGGCTGTGCCAGTTGTGTCTCGAAAATAGAAAATAGTTTGAAGAGTGTATCCGGCGTAACAAGCGCTGAAATGAATTTTGCGGATCGCACGGTAACAGTTGTTGGGAATGCTCATGAAAATGAATTGATTAAAGCGGTAGAAAGCGTTGGTTACAACGCAAAAACACTTGAATCTGGCCAGGAGGACGATGCTCTAGAGGAAAAAGAAAAGGCCGAATGGGCTTATTATAAGAAGTTAATGCGAGAAACCTGGATCGCATTGGCTCTTGGCGTTCCGTTAATGGCTTATGCCCTTATTACCGGAGAAGTAAACGTTAACACAACCAACGAGCGGATCGCCTGGTTAATTATTGGAATATTAACCGGTGGTGTGCTTTATGTATCCGGTAAGCACTTTTTTGTTGGAGCTTGGAAATCTTTTGTTAATCATTCAGCGAATATGGATACCCTTATTGCGTTGGGAACTGGCACTGCGTGGTTGTATTCTATGGTCGTCGTGTTTTTTCCCGAAACAGTACCGCCCCTAGCACGTCATGTATATTTTGAAGCGACGGCAATTATTATTGGCCTGATAGATTTGGGCTTAGCCCTGGAAATTAAGGCACGCGGCAGAACATCCCAGGCGATTAAACGGCTTATCGGTTTGCAGGCTAAAACCGCTCGCGTTGTTCGGGATGAAAAAGAGCTAGACATACCAATAGAAAACGTATTACTTGGTGATATCGTTCGAGTTCGGCCTGGCGAGAAAATTCCTGTAGACGGCAGTATCGTTGATGGCCACACAACTATAGACGAGTCGATGTTAACCGGTGAGCCAATGCCGGTCGAAAAGCAGCAAGACGATGAAGTTGTAGCCGGCACACTTAACAAAGCAGGTTCTTTTTTATTTAAAGCGACAAGGATTGGAAAAGACACTGCTCTAGCCCAAATTATCGATATGGTAAAAAGGGCACAGAATTCTAAGCCGCCGATTGGGAGATTAGCAGACGCTATATCCGCTTATTTTGTGCCGGTCGTAATGATAATCGCAGTTTTGAGTGCGTTAGCCTGGCTGAACTTTGGACCCGACTCTGCCATCGCGTTTGCCGTGGTTTCAGCCACTACTGTATTAATCATCGCGTGCCCGTGTGCACTAGGCTTGGCAACACCGATGTCCGTTATGGTTGGTGTAGGTAAAGCGGCTGAAGCTGGCGTGTTAATTCGTAATGGTGAAGCCTTACAAACAGCATCAAAAATTACCGCTATGATCTTGGACAAGACTGGTACTATCACGCTCGGCGCGCCAAAAGTAACAGATATTGTCCTCGCAGAAGCCGAGAGTGAAGAGCAAGTACTTAAACTAGCTGCGAGTCTCGAGTCAGGCTCTGAGCATCCACTCGCGCTTGCCATTGTTGAAACAGCCCAGGAACAGTCAATAGCGTTGGAGAAAGTCTCTAATTTTAAGGCGATCGCAGGGCATGGTGTGGAAGCGGAGGTGTTAGAGCATCGGTTGTTGTTCGGTAATGAAAAACTGATGCGAGAAAGAAATATTGATATCGAAGCGTACGTCGGTAATGCGCAACAATTAGCCAGCGAAGCCAAGACCCCCATGTACTTCGCAGTCGATGATAGACTCGCTGCGTTAATAGCGGTCGCTGACCCTATTAAGGAGGATTCTTTAGAGGCGATTAAGCGCTTAATGGATAATGGCATTCGCGTTGTGATGCTTACTGGTGATAACCGCGATACAGCAAAAGCTGTGGCTGAGAAAGCTGGAATTAAAGAATTTTTTGCCGAAGTTCTACCTGACCAAAAAGCGGATAAGGTTAAAGAACTTCAAATGCAAAATGAGATTGTCGGGATGACTGGTGATGGTATTAACGATGCACCAGCGTTGGCGCTTGCTAATGTTGGTTTTGCAATAGGTACAGGTACAGATGTTGCCATTGAAAGTGCGGATATAACGCTCATGCGCGGCTCGCTTCATGGCCTGGCTGACGCAATTGCAGTGAGCAAAGCGACTCTTAGAAATATCAAGCAGAATTTATTCGGTGCTTTTATCTATAACGTAAGCGGGATTCCTGTCGCCGCTGGCGTGCTCTACCCCTTTATTGGCATTTTAATGAATCCCGTTATCGCTGGCGCGGCTATGGCATTTTCGTCTCTAACTGTAGTTACCAATGCAAACCGCTTACGTCTTTTTAAGGCAAAAGAACATTAAATATATACATTAATCGAGGAGCAACAACGATGTTAGTAATTAATATTATTGGAGCGGTTTTAATACTACTAATTATTTGGTGGTTTTGGTTATACAAACCTAAAGAAATAACTGCAGCCAATGGCGACATTAAGGTGTTAGTCGAAAACGGGACTTATGTGCCTTCGCGAATTAAAGTTAAAAATGGTCAAACATTTACAATGCAATTCGTTCGTAAGGACGAATCGCCATGTGCAGAAACATTGCTATTTCCTGAACTAGAGATATCTGAAAGTTTACCTTTAAATCGTCCGAAAAATATTGAACTGCCAGCGATGAAACCAGGAGAGTATCAGTTTCATTGCCAGATGCAAATGTATCGCGGAGTGCTTTTGGTCGAGTAACTACTAGATGAGGTAAGAGTCATGGCTATTAAAAAAATTACAGCAATTTTTGATGAACTACATGTTGAAAAGGTTGCGAACGCGTTAGAAGCTCATGGAGTGAAAGGTTTCACCGTTCATCCGGTCAAAGGAAGGGGAAGTTATTGTAATACATTCTCTCGAAACCATTTAGTGAGACATACGCAAATCGAAATCTATACCGCTGAAAATCATGCCAAAAAAATCGCACGTTTGTTAATGAAAGTTGCGCATGTTGGCGCCGATTCTGAAGGGCTGGTTGCAATCACTAGCGTCGATGAGTTGAATTGGATCTTTCAACAGAAACAGGCCGTTATTGAAGATTTTAATTATTTTGAGGTAGAAAATGGATAATCAAAAACCATCGTTTTGGAATACGCCACAGGGTTGGGCTGCGCTTGGACTCATAGGTGCTGTGAGTTACTTCTTGCTAATAGAACACCGTCAACATTTATTTGAGTGGCTTCCGTTTCTCATACTTCTGCTTTGTCCGTTGATCCATTTTTTTATGCACGGAAGCCATGGTGGTCATGGAAGTCATGATCACCATGAAGGGCATGAGCATCACCACAAACAATCTGACAAGCATAATGACGATACCTACCGACAAGGTTTTGAGGATGGGCGTAGTCATAAAAATAAAGACCATGAAGGAGAATAATGATGCATGATGAATCTGCGTATGGCTTATGGATGCTAGTAATATTGAACTCAGCCATATTTATTTTCTTCGCTTTTAGTTTTGTTAAGCCAAAATCAAAAACAGATTGGCGAAGTTTAGGCGCTTTTTCGGCATTTATTGTAGCTTTGTTTACGGAGATGTATGGTTTTCCTTTAACTATTTATTTTTTGTCCGGTTGGCTAGCCGAAAATTATCCCGGTGTTGATTTTCTTTCACATGAAAATGGACATTTGTTGCATACATTGTTGGGTTTTGAAGGAAATGCTCATTTCGACCCGTTACACATCGCGAGTAATGTTTTTATCATAATAGGTTTTTTTATGCTCTCATCCGCATGGGGAGTTCTTCATAAGGCGCAAAAAAGTGGCGTGATGGCTAAGAATGGCTGGTACGCTCGATGCCGTCATCCACAGTACCTAGCCTTTATTGTCATAATGTTTGGTTTTTTATTGCAATGGCCGACTATTCCAACGTTAGTCATGTTTCCAATTCTTGTCATTGTTTATGTTAAGTTGGCTAAACGGGAAGAAGAAGTGGCAATTAGTGAGTTTGAGGATGAGTATTTAAGATATATGAAAACGACACCTGCCTGGATTCCAAAATTTGGGAGTGTTGAAACTCAATCGGCTTAAGGAAAGCGAAATGAAAAAGTTAATCTTTTTGATGTTAGCTTTATTGCTAGCTAATGCTAGCACTGCTGCAGAGCATGACCACGACCACGATCATAAAAATGACAAAGACTCATTGGTAAAAGAAGGCATGATGATGAGTCATAATCATATGGAGAAAATGCATGAACATATGAAAAAAATGAAGTCAATTTTATCTGCGTTGAAAAAAGAAAAAGACATTGATAAACGTCACCAGTTGCTCATGAGTCATGCTGAAAGTATGAAAAGCGGAATGCAGATTATTACTGAGAGAGAGCAAGAGAGGGATTTAAAAATGAAGCATCTTTCGCCAAAGGAAATGGAAGAAAGAATGACGATGATGGAAGATCATATAAATATGATGCAAATGATGATGGAACAAATGTTCGAACATAGCATCGAAAATGCGAAAAAGCCGGAGCATAATCATTAGTAAGATATCAACAAGTTGTAAAACATTTTAATCTATAAAGTGTAGATAAGAGGAGCGAAAGATGAAAAAGCAAGCTCATCGACTTGGCGTAACTGAGGTTGATCTCGTTGTCAGACATCTTAAATTGGAAAGCTTTGAAGAAAAGCTACTTCAGCAAGCGTTGACACAAATCGATCAATTATATGGCATTGACGATGTATCATTTGATAAATCATCTGCTGTTCTTAACCTGGCCTATGATGCGTCCAGAATTAATATTGATCAGATCGAAAAACTTTTGGTAGAGCACCAGATTACCATTAGCCATGATTGGTGGACGCAATTCAAGGAAGGCTATTACCGGTTTGTCGATAAAAACATCAAAGATAATGCCAACCATCAGCCTACTTGCTGTAATAAAGTTCCGCCAGCGGCCAAAAAGAAATGACTTATTAAGGAAAGATTAAATGGAAAATGAACGTTCACTTAAAGCCTTTGACATCGGTATCGATACTCATCAAGAGCTAGTAATCTATATGCGTCTGGACTGTCATATTTGTCGTTCAGAAGGGTTTACGGCGAGTAGTAGGGTGCTAATTCGGACTAATTCAGATGAAGCAATAGCTACAATAAACACGGTAGACAATAAGTCCTTGCCACAAGGCGTGGTAGGGGTATCGAAAATTGTATTTCAACGGCTTCAGATTAAATCCGGAGATCACGTCACTATTCATCACGCGCCTGTTGTGGAGTCCTTAAGTGCTGTAAGAAAAAAGATTTATGGTCATACCCTGAATCGAACAGAATTAGAACGTATTGTCGAAGATATTAATGCTCATCGCTATAGCGATATCGAAATATCTAGCTTCTTGAGCATCTGCGCAGGTGGTCGGTTAAATCTTGACGAAATTATCTATCTGACAAAGGCAATGGTTGACTGTGGCCATCGACTAGAGTGGGCGGGCGAACAAAAAGTCTTTGATAAGCACTGCATTGGTGGAATTCCTGGCAATCGAACTACACCCCTCGTGGTTTCAATTGTAAGTGCCGCCGGTCTTTTGATTCCCAAAACTTCATCACGCGCTATTACTTCGCCTGCAGGTACGGCGGATACTATGGAAGTTTTAACCAGGGTTGATCTTGATATAAGAGAAATGAAAGCGGTCGTAGAGACTACTGGTGCCTGTTTAGCGTGGGGAGGAGCGGTCAACCTTAGCCCCGCTGATGATCTATTGATACGGATAGAAAGAGCACTCGATCTTGATGGTGAAGGACAGTTAATCGCTTCCGTGTTATCTAAAAAAATTGCAGCTGGCTCGACTCATACAGTCATAGACATTCCAGTCGGTGCGACTGCCAAAGTGCGAAACAAAATTGACGCAGACAGGCTTTCTTATCTTTTTACTCAAGTCGGTCAGGCCTGTGGGTTACAAGTCCGTTGTGTTATTACCGATGGGAGCCGACCGATTGGCATGGGAATTGGTCCTGTCGAGGAAGCTCGCGACTTATTAGCCGTGTTGCAGGGGCGCGATAATTTGCCAAGTGATCTCCTTGAAAGAGCGATATTGTTGTCGGGACACCTGTTTGATTTAGCCCTCGGTTGCGGACTTAAAGCAGGAAAACAAAAAGCGGTTGAAATCGTCAAGTCTGGGAGAGCCTGGCAGCAATTTAAAAAAATAGTAGACGCTCAGGGCGGTATGGAAGAGTTACCGAGGGCTGAATTTGTTTATACAGTGAATGCAAGAGAAGGTGGGCGAATCTACTCAATCGATAATCGGCGCCTTGCCAGGTTAGCCAAATTGGCCGGCGCGCCTATTAGCGCGTCAGCGGGGCTCAGGCTAAGGGCTAAAGTCGGTGATATTCTCGCAGAAAATCAACCGATGTTCGAGCTTTATTGTGAGACTGAGGGGGAACTGGAATACGCGCTAGAGTATTATCAAAAAAATCAGGATTTAATTCTTATTGAGGAAGAATAATGGTGAATACAAACCTGGACAATGCAGTTTTATTTTCTCTTGAGCCAAACAGCATGGCTGAAGAATTGCGTCGAGAAACTGGTGTAGTTGCCGGTCATTTTGACGCGCGATTATTCCCTGACGGGGAAACATATGTGAGGATCAAAAGTGAAGTCAAAGGCAAGCACTGTATATTGCTAGCGAATTTGAGTCCACCCAACCAAAAATATTTACCCCTGATATTTTTAGTCGATACTTTGAAAGAACTCGGTGCTTTGAGTGTTGGTTTGGTAGCGCCCTATTTATGTTATATGCGCCAGGATAGACGGTTTGTTGAAGGCGAAGCTATCACTTCGCGAATTTTTGCACGGCATTTATCCGCTCATATCGACTGGTTAGTAACCGTAGATCCCCATCTCCATCGTTATCATTCTCTGGACGAGATCTACAGTATTCCAAACCGTGTAGTGCAAGGAGCACCGGCCCTAGTTAGTTGGTTGGAGCAACAGAGCAATCTCTTATTAGTTGGCCCAGACGCAGAAAGTGAACAGTGGGTTTCGGCAATTGCAAACCAGAGTTCTCACGAGTTTGTTATAGGCAATAAAAAACGATTTGGTGATCGTGATGTGGAAGTTGCGCTTCCAGATATTGCCAAATACGAAGGAGCGACGGCTGTGATAATTGACGATGTCATTTCAAGCGGGCAGACCATCTTAAAATGTATCGAAGCCTTGAAGCAACAAAATATCAATGACATTCAGTGTGCTGCTGTTCACGGCGTGTTTTCTGATAATAGCGATCGTAATCTGTTAAAGGCGGGATTAACCAAGTTGGCGACGAGCAACACCATTCCTCACCCAAGTAACGAAATTAATATTGTGCCGCTTCTTGTCAAACCGATACAAGAATGTCTAATCGATATTATCAATCATGATGATATTCCAATTGCTAGCGAGGCCGAATAATGAAAATCTCTTTTTACGGTGGAACCGAAACGGTAACCGGCTCAAAGTTTTTGTTGGAAACCAAACATACGAAAGTATTAGTTGATTGCGGACTATTTCAGGGATACAAAGCGCTTAGAGAAAGAAATAGGCAACTGCTACCTTTTGAACTAGGTTCGCTCGACGCAGTATTGTTAACGCACGCGCATCTTGATCATTCAGGCTATATACCCGTTTTGTATAAACAAGGGTTCCGTGGACCTGTTTATACTCATCATGCGACAAAAGACTTGTGCAAGATATTATTGCCAGACAGTGGCCATATTCAAGAGTCCGACGCTCGTTTTTATGCTAAACATCGTATAAGTAAACATAGTGACCCTCAGCCCCTGTACGACAAGATTACCGCAGAGCAATCTTTAACTTTATTTAACCCTGTTAATTTCGAGGAGAAAGTAACGTTAGGCGATATAGCATTCTGGTTACAACCTGCTGGGCATATATTGGGCGCCGCTAGCGTAATTGTTGAAGCGGAAGGCAAACGTGTTGGCTTTTCGGGAGATATCGGTCGGCCAGATGATATTTTTATGAAGCCTCCACAACCGTTGCCAGCATTAGATTTATTGTTACTTGAGTCAACCTATGGCAACCGCCGTCACGACGAGGGGGATGTATTTGAACAGGTGGAAAATATTGTCAACGAAACCGTCAAACAAGGTGGAATTCTGTTGGTTCCCGCTTTTGCGGTCGGTCGTGCTCAAGTACTGCAACACATACTTGCGACCTTAATAAAAGAAAAACGCATCCCAAAAATTCCAGTTTATCTGGATAGTCCTATGGCGATCAATGCTTCAGATATATATTGCCGCTATACCGATGAACACAGGCTTAACGAGAAAGACTGTGAGTTAATGTGTAGCATGACTACCTATACGCAAAAGGTCGACGAGTCCAAAGCGCTCGCCACCATAAACTATCCGCACATTATTATCGCTGGCAGTGGCATGGCAACCGGCGGTCGTATTTTGCATCATTTTAAGCGTTTATTGGGCGACTCTAGAACACGCGTTCTTTTCGCAGGTTATCAAGCTGGAGGGACGCGCGGTGACAAAATGCTTTCTGGTGTTCAGAGTATCAAAATTCATGGTGCCTGGATCCCGATCAAAGCACAAGTGCATATGCTTTCTGGTCTTTCAGGGCATGGAGACTACGTTGATATTGAAAACTGGCTGACAAGCTCGTCAATTACAGCTAAAACCCAGATCAAGCTAGTGCACGGTTCGCCCGATGCACTGGAAGGAATGCGAGATTATTTAAACTACCATGCATTATTAAACCCGATTATCGCTACCGACAAACAGACTATTTCTTTGTGAAATCTTTTAGTGAGGAAAATCAAAGTGCAAGTAGAAACGCTTAAAGAAGTTCTTATCTGGACACAGAAATTTCACAGACATTTATCTCAATGCCTGGCGCATTGCGCAAATGAAAATGAAAACGAACGCGCGCGATTGTTGCTGCGATACCTGGCTGAACATGAAGAGCGCCTCGAATCGCTTATCGACGAAATTCAGCAGACGGCTTCCGCGAGCGCATTAAATACCTGGTGCCAGGAATATGTGGATAAAAAACCAATAACCGCACACTTAGAGTGTCAGCAACCTTTTTCTGAATCAAATACTGGTGAAATTAGCGACGTCATATTTAAATTGCACAACGAGCTTACTGAGCTTTATCGCTTTCTATATGCTCAGGCTGGGGCGCCATCGGCACTTAAATTGCTCAAGCAGTTAATTGAATTGGAAGAGCATGAAGCGATGCAAATGGCGCAGGGAACCAATCAATTAGAAGACTTGTAGCTGCTTTTAAAACAAAGATTGGATAGGTGTTAAACCATGGAAATACTCAAAAATATTCTAGTGATCAATCCAGGGAGTTCTTCACTGAAGTGGAGTTGGTTTTCATCATCTAGTGAATATGAAGCTAATAAATCTGGTCTAACAGAACTGGAGCATTTTAACCAATGGCTTTACTCACTGAGTGACCGTGTATCTGTGGACTATGTAATTATTCGGTTTGTTCATGGCGGCGGGCAATATAGTGAACCGATCGAATTATCGTTATCAAAATTGAATCAATTAGAAGCTTTCAACGAGTTCGCGCCTCTTCACAATCCAATTAGCATATTTTGCGCGAAACAAATTCTTCAGGTTTTAGCAGACCAGGCTGAAATCTACGCGGCTTTTGACTGCGAATTTTTTCGTCACTTACCTCTGGTATCAAAGACTTATGCTATACCTGAGGAGATAATTAAAAAATATTCCATAAAACGATATGGCTTTCATGGTTTTGCGCACGCGGGAATGTATTCAAGTTGGCAAGAAGCTATAACCGAACGACGTAAAGCGGGGAGTATGGAAAGTCGTGTCATCACCATTCAATTAGGCGCAGGCTGCTCTATGTCGGCGATAAAAAATGGTGAGCCGATCGACACTAGTATGGGGTTTACGCCGAATGAAGGTCTCGTTATGGCGACTCGAAGTGGTGACATTGACCCCGGGTTGGTTACCTGGTTACAGCGAAAAGAGGACTGGAGTCCAGAAAAAACCGAAGAGGTACTCAACCAAAATTCGGGCTGGTTGGGACTGTCGGGTTTAAGTAAAAATTTCGCTGAACTATTAGCCTCGGATAATCCTCAAGCAAGGCTGGCTGTTGACTTGTTTTGCTGGCGAATCAGGAAGTCAATCGGTGCCTATTACGCCATTCTTGGCGGACTGGACGGGATTATTTTAAGTGGCGGCCTCGCAGAAAATGCGCCAAATTTTTGTAGAGAATTATTGAATGATCTTAATCATCTTGGCGTCGAAATACAGTCAGATAAAATTTTCAATAACAACATTACAAGCAACTCAGTTCAGCTATCGACTCATACAGCACCTGTGGGGTGCTGGATTGTCAAAAACAGCGAAGCGCAAGCTATGATCGCTTCAGTAGCCAATAGTATCAATAAGCAAACAATGTAAAAGGTATAATTGATGTTTCCAATTGCTAAAGAAGATTTACATAGAGTCCAGCAAAGGGCTGCTATTTACCGCCAAAAGTACTCGGATTTTGCACAGTGGGCCGAAGGCTCAGGAGTCATCACGCATAATGATTTAACACAAGTTAGAATCTATGACTTGTGCCAACAACTTTTATGTCAAGGTCGATTTGGCTCACTAAAAGAGATCCTTGAAATTTTTATCGCCGCTGACAAGCTAACTAACGCTGCGATGTGGCTTGTAGCACATATGACTTACGCTAATCGCGTTGATTTAAGTGGTCGCCCATTAACGGCAAACGATTTTAAGAACAATCCCCAGGGACACACCGGCGGGTCGCTTAATATGGTGCCCGGGTATGTGGGTTATATGGCGGCAAATACTTTTGCAGGGATCACACGTAGTTGGCTTATGGGGCAAGGTCACTGCGTAGCGGCGATTGAAAGCGTAAATGTTATGTTACGTAATCTATATCCTGCTCAAGCTGGACGTTACCCGTTAACTGACGATGGGTTAAGTCAATTAGCTCAGGATTTTTATAGTTATGCTATTAACGAGCAAGGTGAGCCTGGTGTTCCACTCGGGAGTCATGTCAACCCGCATACTGCTGGTAGCATTCTTGAAGGTGGTTATTTGGGATTTGCCGAGCTCCAATATGTCCATATGCCGCTACCCGGAGAGCGACTCGTTGCATTTTTAAGTGATGGTGCTTTTGAAGAGCAGCGTGGCAGTGATTGGGCGAGCCGATGGTGGCGAGCGGAAGACTGTGGGTTAGTAACGCCGGTGATGATTGCTAATGGTAGGCGAATTGATCAGAGGTCAACCATGTATCAGCAGGGCGGACTGGAATGGTTTTATCAACACCTACAACATAATGGGTTTTATCCAATTGCAGTCAACGGTAAAGATCCGGCAGATTTTATCTGGGGAATATTTGAGGCCGAATCTCGCCTGTCAGCCTGTAGTCGTGAGATTGAACAAAATAAAATGAGTTATCCGGTTAAGCTCCCCTATTTGATCGCAGAAACGGAAAAAGGATTTGGCTTTCACGGCGCAGGAACAAATGCCGCGCATGGAACTCCGCTACCCGACAACCCTAAAACAGATAATGTGAGCCGGGAATTATTTAATCAGTGTACCGAAAAACTGTTTGTTCCCTTTTCGGATTTAAAACAGGCGATTTCTAAAATCAGAAGCCATCCAATTGATAGTCGAGTACAAGAAAAAGAACACGCCTTAGCACATCGAAATGTACGTCTAACCCAACTGCCTTCTCAGGACTATCTGGCAAACGACGGCGAAATTTCTCCTATGACAGCAATTGACGAGTACTTTTGTAAAGTTGTCGACAATAATCCTCAATTGAGAGTTCGGCTTGGTAACCCGGACGAACTACGAAGCAATCGACTGGGGAAATCACTGGATAAACTCAAGCATCGGGTATTATCACCGGAGGAAGGCGTCGCTGAATCTGTTAGCGGTGCTGTTATCACCGCGTTAAACGAAGAGGCGGTAGTGAGCTCAGCGTTAGCAAATAAGGGTGGGTTAAACCTGGTCGCCTCATATGAAGCGTTTGCCGTAAAGATGCTCGGCGCAATCAGACAGGAAATAATTTTTTCGCGCCACCAAAAGGAGATAGGAAATCCCGCTAAATGGCTTTCTATACCAGTTATAGCGACCTCTCACCTATGGGAAAACGGAAAAAATGAACAGTCTCATCAAGATCCAACCTTTGGTGAATCTCTTTTGTCAGAAATGAATGATGTTTCGCGTGTTGTCTATCCTGCCGATGCAAATAGCGCGGTAGCTTGTATTAGAAATTGTTACCAAACCCAAGGGCAAATTTGGAGCATGACCGTGCCGAAGCAAAATGTAGTATCGGTTTTTTCTGAAGCGCAATCACAACAATTGTGTGCTGAAGGGGCAATTCAATTAAGTCCGGGTGAAGAAGTCCAGTTTGTTGCTTGCGGTGCCTATCAATTAGCCGTGTGTTTAGGATTGAAAACTGAACTTGAAGTACTTGGCATTGAGTGCGGTGTCACCTATCTCCTTGAACCCGGGCGTTTTCGTGTGCCGAGGGATGAACATGAACAAAAGTTTGTCACATCAAAAATAAGGCAGGAAGCAATTTTCTCGACACAATGTCAGCTGCGTGTTTTTGTTTGTCATATGCGTCCGGAAGTTTTATTGGGCGTTTGTCGGCCTCTCGATTTGGGACCTGAGAAAACCTTAGCTTTCGGATATAAAAATAAAGGAGGCACTTTTGATACCAACGGCCTACTAATGGCAAACGGTAGCGATATTAAGACTATCTTGAACTCGGTTCAAGCGTGGCGTGAAGCCAATAGATGCTAAATTAAGATTTGGAGGTTTGATTATGGAGCAAAGTGATACAGGAAGAAGGCGATTTTTAACCATCGCAACCTCTTTTGTTGCGGGGGCTGGGATTGTCGCGACAAGTATTCCTTTTCTGGGTTATTGGAAGCCTAGCCGAAAAGCAAAGAATGCCGCAGCACCAGTTAAAATCGATATATCTAAAATTGAATCGGGATCCATGATAACCGTGAATTGGCAAGGAAAGCCTGTATGGATTTTGCGTCGCACTGAGGAGAGTTTGAATGAGTTGGCGAGTGACATTCATTTAAAGCGATTGCGAGACCCAGATTCTGAAGTTAATCAACAACCGGATTACGCTAAAAATCAATTTCGTAGCATTCGAGATGAAATTTTTATTGCGATAGGAATTTGTACACATTTAGGTTGCGTACCTAGCTATAAGCCTGATGGATACAATGAAATAAAAAATAGCTTATATTTTTGTCCATGTCATGGCAGCAAATTTGATTTAGCTGGTAGGGTTTATAAAAATGTTCCTGCACCAAGTAATTTGATAATTCCACCGCATCGCTACTTGAACGATGCGTTCGTTGAAATAGGAATGGATAAAAATTTGATATCAAGCGATTTAGACAGTTTGAAAAATTAATTTTCAATTAAAGGAGCACAATAATGGATAAGAATTTAGTTACATCGGATATCGGGCTTACACCGCGGAAACTAGGCATTGCTATTGCTATTGCTGGCCTGATTTTATTCGGTTATACAAGCTATTACACAGTTTCCGCTGAATCAGTAGGAGTTATTCAACGATTTGGTCACTATCATGAAGTCGTTAATCCTGGCTTACACTTTAAGATCCCATTTGGGGTGGATACAATTATCCAAGTTCCTGTTAAAAGACAGTTAAAAGAAGAATTTGGATTTGCAACACCTGGTGCCACTTTTACTCGACAAATATCTTCACCACAGGAATGGGCTTTAGAAACCACCATGGTTACCGGGGATCTTAATACCGCACTGGTAGAATGGGTTATTCAGTTTAGAATTGAAAATGCCTTTGACTTTCTGTTTAAAGTTCGTGATCCCGGTGAAGCCTTAAGAGATGTTTCTGAATCGGTGATGCGAGAAGTCATCGGCGACCGTACAGTCGACGAAGTTTTAACGATAGGTCGTCAAGACATCGAGGCGAACGCGGCTGAAAAAATGCAAGAAGTCGTCAATCTTTACGAGATGGGATTGCGCATTGATCAGGTGCAATTGAAGAACGTAAACCCACCAAAACCGGTCCAGTCATCATTTGATGAAGTTAATGAAGCACAACAGGAAAGAGAACGAGTAATCAACGTTGCTCGTGGAGAATACAATAAAGCTGTACCACGCGCGAAAGGGCTTGCGGATCAGGCTATACAAGCTTCTGGAGGCTATGCCATTCAACGGGTTAATCAGGCTGAAGGAGACGCTGCGAAATTTAATGCCCTGTTGGCTGAATATATTAAGGCACCGGCAGTGACTAAAAGACGTCTGTATTTAGAGACTTTAGCAGACGTACTCCCAAAAGTTGAGTCTAAAATCATTCTTGATAGTCAAGCTGCTTCAGTACTGCCTTTGCTACAGTTAAACGCTACAAAAGGAGCGGGAAAATGAAAATTTTTAAGTATGCTTTAGCAGTCGTATTGTTCCCACTCATCATAATAGCTTATGAATCATTCTTCCGAGTCGATGAAACTGAACAGGTTATTTTAACACAGTTCGGAAAGCCTGTAGGCGGTGTTATCGCTGAGTCAGGACTAAAACTCAAAATACCGTTTATTCAAAAAATTAATCGGATCGAAAAGCGGATCTTATTGTGGGACGGCTCAGCAAATGATATGCCGACAAAAGACAAACTTTATATTACAGTCGATACTTTTGGTCGTTGGCGTATTAAAGATCCTTTGCAGTACTTCTTACGACTGAGAGATGAACGCAGTGCCCAGTCTCGACTTGAAGATATTTTGGGTAGTGAAACCAGAAATGCGGTCGCAAAACACGAGTTGATTGAGATAATTCGTACAACAAAAAATAGACAGGCGCTGGTTGACCCGTTGCTGGAAAAAGTTGACATAGGTCGACTGTTACCCATTCAGAGAGGAAGAAGACAGATTGAAGAGGATATCTTTACAGCAGCATCAGACAAGCTGAGTGAATTTGGCATTGAATTGCTGGATATTCGATTTAAACGAGTGAATTACAACGAAAGCGTTCGTCAAAAAATATACGCCAGAATGATTAGTGAACGTCAACAAATCGCCGAAAGATTCCGATCTGAGGGCGCAGGGGAAGCGGCGCGAATAATTGGTGATAAAGAAAAAGAGCTCCAACGGATTGAATCTGAGGCCTATAAGAAAACTCAGATTATTAAAGGTGAGGCCGACGCTAAAGCGACAGAGATTTATGCCAATGCATTTAATCAGAATGACAAATCGCGTCAGTTATATGACTTCGTTCAGACACTCGAAACTTATCAAAAGGTTATTGATGATAAAACCACGTTGATCATGACCACCGAAAGTGACATATACGGTTTACTTAATGGAGTAGGGGATTTCACGGAGAGTAAATAAAGTGGGGGTGACTTATCACCGTAGTGACTTAAACAGAATTGCTTACTGGTTTACGCTTAGATGATGGTATTTGTTGCTTATGTTTTGCCCATATCTTTAAGTGCACTTGTTATAAGTTTAAATTAATTTTGGAGGCTTTATATGGAAGGTTTATTATCATTGTTACTTTTTGCTGCTTTTTTTTTCTTTATGATGAGATTCGGATGCGGCTCCCATATGGCACATGGACATCATGATCATTCCGATAAGCATACCTCAGGTTCAATAATTGATCCCGTGTGCGGAATGAAGGTTTCAGATGACGAAGGTTACGGTAAATTACACAAAGGGCGGTTATTTCGATTTTGTTCAAGAAAATGCCTGGATGAATTCGAGCTACAACCAAATAAATACATTGCACAGTTAGCTGAAAATAAGCACCAAAGTGGAGGACATCATCATGAGGCATAAGATATCTCTATTTGCTTTTGGCCACTCGACAAGCCTATTTATAATGATAACATTTATTTTATGTGTGTTATTTGATTTCGCTTTTCCGCAACACGCAATGTATGAAACCTGGTTAAAACTATTGCCAGGTTTTAAGTGGCTAAGCTGGCAGAGTTTTTTATTAGGTGTGATCGAAAGTTACGCTTACGGCTGGTTTATTACCCTTGTTTGGGTACCGCTTTACAACTTTTTTGGCAGTAAAGCGAAATGATATTAATCCACATTGTTTTACAAAGGAATTACAAAAATGACTGAGAATATCTCACACTCCGGCGCCTGGATAATCGCCCTAATCATGATCGTACTAGTATCATGGCTTTTGTACAAATACCTCGCGCCGAAATCATGGCGAGAATGGGCAGGCGCTGGAGTCGTCCAGGCATTTATTATCGCACTTTATGCCGAAATGTATGGATTTCCTTTGACTATCTATTTGCTCGCTCGATTTGGCGGTCTCGATAAAACAAATATCAACGCAAACCTGTGGACAAGTCTTATCGGGGTTGGCGACACCGGAATGATGATATCAATGATTTTAGGTTACATATTGCTCTTATTTGGTATTGGCATATTCTTTCAGGGATGGCGTCAGGTTTATCAAGCCAGAAAAGAGAATAAGTTGGTCACAAGCGGTCTCTATTCATTGGTGAGACACCCACAATATACCGGATTATTTATCGCCTTGTTTGGTGAGGGCGTTGTTCATTGGCCAACACTTTTCTCAGTCGGTTTACTGCCAATAATCATTTTTGTTTATTACCGTTTGTCAATTCGCGAAGAACAAAGTGTGATAGAACAATTCGGCGATGAATATCTGCAATATCAAAAACAAGTTCCAATGTTCGTTCCTCGCCGTGCGCAATGGAAAGCCTTTTTAAACCAATCGCGGTTTAACTAGTTTAATCAAATTTTGGAGAACACTATGAAAAAGCATGAAGATATTAATCACGTTGAGCATAAAGATCCAGTCTGTAAGATGAAAGTAAGCCGGCTGACTGCGCCTGAATCATTGGACTATTACGGAAAAACCTATTACTTCTGCTCGTCAACCTGCCGCATAACCTTTGAACAGGACCCGGAAAAATATACCTGACACTTAGTTTTTCTGAACGACTTAAAATCGAATAGGGAGAAGTTGATATGAGCTTTGAATCCACGAAAAAAATATGTCCTGTGTGCGAAATGGTCGTGACCAAAGACGATATCTTTCATTGCTTTCGCGGAATCGACTTCTGGTTTTGCTCAGAACATTGCAAAACACGTTTTATTAAATACTCAAGCGTTTTTGTAGGTGATCCACAACATGGCAAATCGGCAAAGCAGCAAGGTGCTCGAGTCATAAAAATGAATAAGATCACGCTAATTGAAAAGCCGGATACTGTAATTGCTGGTCGTGTTATTAATAATATTAATCAGCTAATGGGTGTCGATTTTGTCGAAATTGAAGCAGATCAAATATTGGTAATTTATGACCTACTACAAGTATCGCTTGAAGATATAGAAAATGCGACGGTACTGGCTTTCGGAAAGCTTAGCTCATCTATAACTGAACGGATTAAGCGCACTATCATTCATTACAATGAAGAGTGTGAACTTGGCAATATTGGGCTTTTAGTCAACAATCAACAATGTCACTAGCCACTACGATTGAAAGTAAGCAGGAGGTTGTATGGTCGAAAAGAAAAAGCAGTTAAATATTGGTTACATCTTATTTGCGATCTGGGGAGTGATAATTGTTCAGAGCTATTTTGGACATACCCAGCAGCAAGCCGAGCTATCTTATAGGGAATTCGAACTTTATCTCCAGCAAGAGCAATTGTCAAATATTATTGTTGACGAAGAGTTTATAACCGGTCGTTTTAAACAGCCAATTGATGGTAAGGACCACTTCATTACCACACGAGTGGACTCTCAACTAGCTGAAAAACTGGCTCCCTATAACGTTGACTACCGCGCGACGCCCAAAAGAGGCATGTTAGCAACACTCATTTCATGGGTTGCGCCAGCACTTGTCTTTTTTATTGTTTGGTTCTTTTTGTTTCGCCAATTTGCTGATAAGCAGGGAATGGGAGGAATGATGAGTATTGGTAAAAGTAAAGCTAAAGTGCTTGTAGAAACCAATACAGGTGTCACATTCAATGATGTCGCAGGAGTTGATGAAGCCAAGGAAGAACTAATTGAGGTCGTTCAGTTTTTAAAAGATCCGCAAAAGTACAGTCGTCTTGGTGCACATATTCCCAAAGGGGTTTTATTAGTAGGTCCACCAGGTACTGGTAAAACTTTAATCGCGCGTGCAGTAGCAGGTGAGGCAGGGGTGCCTTTTTATTCAATCAGTGGTTCCGAGTTTATTGAAATGTTCGTCGGGGTCGGTGCGGCCAGAGTTAGGGATCTATTTGATCAGGCAAAAAAACAGTCGCCAGCAATTATTTTTATCGACGAATTAGATGCATTAGGGCGCGCTAGAGGCGTCGGTCCAATGTCCGGTGGTCATGACGAACGTGAACAGACATTAAACCAACTGCTCACGGAGCTTGATGGCTTTAATCCTTCCGTAGGTGTAATTATTTTGGCGGCGACAAATCGTCCAGAGATTCTCGATCCGGCTTTATTGAGGGCCGGTCGTTTTGACCGACAAGTTTTGGTTGACAGACCCGATAAAATTGGACGAGAACAAATTTTGCGTGTACATCTTCAAAAGATCGATCTAGAGCAAAATTTTGATATTGAAGCAATCGCGTCTTTGACTACGGGGTTTAGCGGTGCAGATTTAGCGAATCTGGTCAATGAAGCGGCGTTGCTCGCGACGCGACGCGATGCTGATGTCGTTTCTTTTGATGACTTTATCAATGCAATTGAACGCACAATAGCGGGATTAGAGAAAAAAAGTCGAGTCATCAACCCGCGCGAAAAAAAGATCGTAGCCCACCATGAAATGGGACATGCATTTGTCGCCATGAGTTTGAGTCCGGAGCAGCCAGTGCAAAAAGTATCAATTATACCTCGAGGCATTGGTGCCCTGGGATATACTATTCAACGTCCGTCCGACGATCGGTATTTAATGAGTCAAAAAGATTTGCAAAATCGAATCGCTGTCTTACTCGGTGGGCGCGCCGCGGAACTCTTATTGTTTGAGGAGATTACCACTGGCGCCGCGGATGATTTAGCTAAGGCAACAGAAATTGCCAAAGCAATGGTCACCCGTTACGGCATGTCTGAACAAATCGGCATGATGTCGCTAAATAACCCGACGAACCAATATCTGGGAGAATTAACAGACCAGTCGGTCAATTTTGGTCCGGACATGGCACAGAAAATCAATCAGTCTGTTAGTAAAATTCTCAATGATGCCTTTACACTCGCTACAGAAGTTCTCATGCAAAATAAGGACTTGTTGCAAGAGGGCGCGTCGAGTCTATTAAAAGAAGAAACCTTAAGCGATATTGAACTTGTTGAATATAAAAACAGGCTAAAATATTCAACTCTGATAATCGCTTCGTGCGCCCGAGAAATTCAAGGCGAGATGAATGTCGCTGCATCAAAACCTCTGAATAACAGGCTGCCATAAGTTGGAATTATAAAATCTACAAATTATGAAAAACTGGAGAATTATCCAAAGACCATAAGCCCGTTATGATAAATAGAATTGGACTGTTTTCGATCCGCTTTAAACACTTTAAATTTAAATCTTATTTAAATTTTTATAGAAAAGGAGTTTACCCATGATTACATTTGCAATTAACGGCGCAGGACGTATCGGACGTTTAGTGCTTAGAGAGTATATCGAACGAAAGCCAAAACTGATTAAGTTAGTCGCCATAAACGATCTGACTGATATTGATACTTTAGCGTATTTGCTCGAATACGACTCGGTACATGGTCGTTTGCGAACTAAAATTCAAGTCGAAAATAATACGCTGCGAATCAATGACGAACCAGTGCCGGTTTACGCCGAATCTCAACCCGACAAGCTACCATGGAGCGCATTGAAGGTTGATTGGATTCTTGAAAACACGGGCAGGTTCAGGCGTTATGAAGACGCTGATTTGCACAGAAAGGCAGGCGCAAAAAAAGTATTGATTAGCGCGCCTTCTGAATCTGCCGACCTAACCGTTATCTTGGGCGTTAATGATAAAGACTATGATCCTCAAAGACACCATATCGTTTCCTGCGGTTCTTGCACAACCAATTCGTTGGCACCACCACTAGCAGTTATGCATAAAAGTTTTGGTATTCAGACCGCGTCGGCGACTACGATACATGCGTATACTTCCTCACAGGGACTGGTAGATGTCGCTTCACGCAAAAGGATCAGAGGACGCGCAGCCGCGTTAAATCTGGTCCCGACCTCAACCGGCGCGGATAAAGTCATCTCTGCAGTGTTTCCAGCGCTGGGGGGCAAGTTTTCCGCTTTGGCAGTTAGAGTGCCAATAGCCGATGGAGGTTTAACGGATATTACTCTTAATGTTACTCGCCCCGTAACTGAAGCGCAGGTCAATAGCGCTTTAGCGATTGCTTGTTCAAATGAGCTTAAAGGAGTGATGGACTTTACTTTAGAAGAATGGGTAAGCAGTGACATCATTGGCAACACACACTCGGCTATTGTGCACGGACTGTCAACTCGCGTGATAGCCGAGCATATGGTTAAACTACAGATCTGGTACGACAACGAATATGCGTACGCATGCCGATTGTTGGACTTAATCAATCGTTTATCAATCCAATAAAATCTCTCATTAAAAAAGGCTATCAATGTTAGCAAAAACTGAAACCATTCAAATAGCGGGTGCGGGTCTAGCAGGACTCAGCGCCGCAATTACGCTTGCCATCGCGGGGCGTAACGTAATTGTGAGGGAAAGTCGGGCTGTTGTCGGCGCTCGCTTTAACGGCGATTTTCAAGGGCTGGAGAACTGGACTGGCAGCGTGGATGTCATCGATTGGCTAAAAAGTTTAGGTATCGAATGTGATTTTCATTACCAACCTTTTTCATACGGGACAGCCTTTGATGCGTGGGGCGAAAGTTATCCGATCACAAGTAATCAGCCTTTGTTCTATCTTGTTGAACGGGGTCCAGGCGCCGAAAGCTTGGATAGTGCTTTGCTACGAAAAGCTTTGGTGGTCGGCGTCGAGGTAAAATTTAATGACAAAGTAACACAGCTATCTGGTCCCGGCATTATCGCGACCGGTCCTAAAGCCGCGGATGCAATCGCGGTCGGTTATCATTTTGAGACGTCAATGCCTGATGGCTTCTGGACGATACTGGATGATAATCTGGCACCCAAGGGGTACAGTTATTTATTGGTAATGAACGGGCGCGGTACTGTAAAAACTTGTATGTTTGAGGGTTTTAAACAGCAGGATGAACGATTAAAAAAGACTGTTGATGCTTTCACTCGATTAGTAGGGCTCGAAATGCGTAATCCTAAATTTCATGGCGGCGTGGGAAATTTTAGTTTACCTAAACGAGGTAGCAGTGGTATTCATCCCAAGGTAGGTGAACTCGCAGGCTTTCAAGACCCTTTATGGGGGTTTGGAATGCGATTTGCTATCCATTCCGGCGTTTTGGCTGCGCAAAGTTTAATCCAGGGGGTGTCTTACCAAAAACTTTGGCGAACTCAGATGAAATCGCCGATGAGGGTCGCTACGGTAAATCGGTGGATATTTCAAAGCCTCGGAAATAGAGGGTATCGGTCGATGTTAAAACTTAACCGACGAAAACAATGGGATGCCAAAGAAAAACTCTTTGATATATACAAATCAGCATGGTTTAAATGCTTGCTTTATCCTATTGCGAACAGGTGGGTGGAGTTTAAACGCGATGACGCAAGCTGCAACCACATTGACTGTGGTTGCATTTGGTGCCGGCATGGAGAACATTAGACAGCGATTTGGCTTTCTGATCGGGATTTTATTATGGAAACACTGTGGATAATTTTTTTCTTGCTTATCGCGACCCGAATGTGCGGGGCTATTGCGGCAAGATTAGATTTGCCGGTACTCGTCGGTGAAATCGTTGCTGGCGTTATGATTGGTGTTGTAATTGGTTGGCTCGGCAAGGAATGGGAGTTCCTGGATCTTTCCGGTAACCATCATTTTATGACCCTATCTGACCTTGGAATATTTTTTTTGATGTTGTTGGGCGGTGTGGAAATGCGTCCACAGGAGCTGATGGAATCCCGCCATTCTTCCCTAATAGTAGCCGCGGTGGCTATGCTCGTGCCGCTATTAGCAGGTTTTTCTCTCGCTTGGTATTTTTTACCTGAGTCTGAACTGCTATTCGCGCAATCTTTTTTTGTTGGTACTGCCTTGGCTATTACAGCCGTCCCAGTGACCATCAAGGTCCTGATAGACATGCAAATGTTAAACAGCCACATTGGAAAACTTATCGTATCGGCGGCGGTTATTGACGACCTGCTGAGTCTTATATTGCTGAGCGTACTTACGGCAATATTAAACACTGGTAAATTGCCGGGTGGATACGAAATTTTGATCATTCTTGGTAAGGTGACACTATTCATTTCGATTGTCAGTCTACTCGGCCATTGGCTAGTTAAACCGGTCGCGCGATTTTTCAATCGTTTAGGCTTAGAAGAAATGGACTTTAGTTTTTTGTTAATACTTGGGGTGATATTTGCGTTGCTCGCCGAAGAATTAGGGCTTCATTTTATTTTAGGAGCGTTTGCGGCAGGACTGTTTTATGGGAGGCAAACGATTAATGATGCAGTATATAAAGATGTGCGTAAAAAAGTTACTGCAATTACGACGGGTTTTGTCGCTCCAATATTTTTTGCGTCTATAGGTCTGGAACTAAACCTCTCTGCAGTTATGGAAGCACCGCTGTTTTTAATTAGCTTGATTATTATTGCTTTTTTAGGAAAGCTCATCGGCGCCGCGATACCTTGCTTGGTGCTAGGATATACAACAAGAGAATCTGCCGCGGTCGGTGTGGCAATGAGTTCCCGCGGCGCGGTCGAGTTAATTATTGCCGGGATTGCACTAAATGCAGGTCTGTTTGAAATCAACGTAACTGAATCAGTCATTGTCGATAACTTGTTCTCGTCGATTGTCATTGTAGCGGTCGTGACCACTTTGGTTGCGCCGATTGGCCTGAGATTATTACTTGCTCAACAAAAACATAATTCACAAAAGGCTTAAAACATGAACACTGCTTTAGAGAAACTCGCGTTTAGATTGTTTATCTTTATTGGTGTTGTTTGGTTGACACTTCAACTGTGGGACAGGTTAACGCATAGAGCGGTAGAACCCCGTGTTGTCACTGCAAGGGGGGACCTCGCGGAAGAAGAGAGGTCGACAATCGCTCTGTTTGAGGCTGCAAGCCCTTCGGTGGTTTCTATTACCACAAGGCAACAAGTGTCTGATTATTGGCGTAGAAATGTATACTCCGTACCGGCTGGATCGGGTTCTGGTTTTATATGGGACAATAAAGGTCATGTAGTGACAAATTTTCATGTAATTAAGAACGCTTCGTCGGCAACGATACGATTGAACGACAATCGCGAGTATCAGGCTGAACTCATCGGAACGTACCCTCAGGACGATTTAGCTGTCTTACGAATAAAGGTTGATTTCGAAGCGCCACCGCCAATAAATCTGGGTGAAAGCGCATCCATTCAAGTTGGTCAAACTGTGTTTGCGATCGGAAATCCTTTTGGACTCGACTACACCCTGACTAAAGGAATTGTGTCAGCATTAAATCGATCCATTGGTGAAGACAATGGAGTAACCATAGAACATTTAATCCAAACCGACGCGGCAATTAACCCAGGTAACTCTGGAGGACCACTATTTGATACATCGGGTCGAATTATCGGAATTACAACTGCGATATACTCTCCTTCCGGTGCTAATGCCGGGGTTGGTTTTGCGATCCCTATCGATACTGTTAATCGTGTCGTAACTGCATTAATTCAAACTGGCAGTTATGTACCACCCGCTCTGGGTATCGGTACCGATGATAGTATTAATCAGTTTATCGCCGATAAACTTGGGATTTCCGGCGTTGTAGTGTTGGCTGTTGAAGAAAAAACTATCGCTTCTCAAATAGGACTTCAAGCGAGTAAATTCGACAAAGACAAGGAGTTTAATTTAGGGGATATTATTCTGGCTATTAACGGTATAGACGTTTCTAATCGTCGTGAGTTAATCAAAGCGCTCAGTGAGGTTCATAATAAGCCATGTTGGCGGATTAAAGTGTTACGTCAACAAGAAATTATTGAGCTTGAATGGCGCTCTTAAAGGCGCTTTTAATTGAGTTAAACTGGTACGATTACTTTTGTAACAAAATACGGCTAGTCCCACTACTGAATAGTATCATCGATAATACTTAAGCAAGTGCTATTGTTCCATAACCAGGGATGATTTGCCGAATACTCAAGTCTAAAGTAAACGAAATGGAAAGTTCCTTATGCATATTTTTTAGCCATTAAAGATTTTGTGTTTGGTATCATTATTAATAATTAAATTGCCGAGTAATGATACCTTAAAATAAAAGGCAGTTTTAGGTGTTTATCTCTTTCAACCCGGTGTTGCTTCTCCAAAACGTTATTGGTTTTGGGAAAGCGAATACTGGTGATACCGTGATACGCTAGTTTGGTTCCCGCGATAGCGCTGAATTAGTCCATCAATAGCATTGGTAAGCTAATGCGGATTTATGCTTACGCAGGAGCTTCAGAACTCTGTTTGTCGGAAGCTAGCAGAAACTCGGTTGACGCTGTCTAAAATTTATAGACGATTTGTCGTAATGGTTACTATGTTGCTATGTTTCTAGCAATCTTACGTCTAGTACTTTGGCCCAATGGTTTTATATAAAGGAGAGATTATGAAAAATACCACACAACTATCGAGGCGCAGGTTTGTAACAGGCACCGCAGCCTTGACCGCAATTGCTTCTACTGGGTTGTTTAGCACATTTGCTTTTGCTAACTCTCTGAATCATCAATTGTCCGGTAAACAATTTGATCTCAGCATAGGAGAGAAAGTTGTAAATATCACAGGAAAAGAAGCTAAGGCAACCTTGGTTAATGACTTGCTACCGGGCCCTGTATTGAGAATAAAGGAGGGTGACGAAGTTACAATTCGCGTTACCAATAATTTGTCCGAAATGACAACTATCCATTGGCACGGAATAATATTAGAAGCAGAAATGGATGGCGTTCCCGGTATTAGTTTTCCGGGAATAGAGCCGGGTGAAACTTTTGAATATAAATTTAAAGCTAAGCAACATGGTACTTACTGGTATCATGCACATACTTTGGCGGAGCAAACCGGTGTTTATGGGGCATTAATTATTGAGCCTAAAGATAAACGAGTAGAAGAAGTCATTGATCGAGACTACTCTATCGTATTAAGTGACTGGACGGATGAAGAGCCCCTTGATGTCTTTCTCAATTTAAAAAAAATGGGCGGATATTATAATTATCAACAACTAACCGTTGGCGATTTTTTTGAAGATGTTTCCAAGGTCGGATTAACCGCCGCGTTCAATAAGCGAAAGCCTTGGAACAAAGCTAGAATGAGCCCGACTGACTTCAGCGATATTTCTGCCTCAACCTATACTTTTTTAATGAATGGGAGTTCGCCTGCTAAACACTGGCACGGAATCGCCAAAAAGGGAGAAAAAGTTCGTTTACGACTTATAGGCGCGGCAACTGCAACTTTTTTCGACGTTCGGATCCCCGGACTTAAGTTAAAAGTCGTGTCGACAGATGGACAAGGCGTTCACCCAGTGCTTGTGGATGAATTGAGAGTGGGGCCGGGCGAAACCTATGATGTCGTTATAGAAATTCCTGATGAAAAAGCCTATTCGATTTTTGCGCAAGCTCTTGACCGCTCGGGATATGTGAGTGGAACTTTGTCAGCTGATCAAAAGTTATTGGCGAGTCCTCCTAAAATGGATAAACCTGTTCTTTTAACTATGATGGATATGATGGGCGACATGAAAATGACTGGTGATATGAGCATGGGGGGAAAAGCAAATGACAAGCATGATATGCATAAGATGTCCTCAGCTCACACTATGAATGTAAACTCGTTGAGCAAGGCTAGTAAAGAAGTTAATCATGCCTATACCGAATATGGGGCGGGTGTCGATATGCGGGTTGATATGCCGAGAACGAGTATTGATGATCCTGGGCCTGGTCTAAGAGACACTGGGAGGCGTGCGCTGACATACGCAGATCTAAAAAGTCTAAAAATGCCAGAAGATTTACGTATTCCAACTCGTGAAATTGAAATGCATCTTACTGGCAATATGGAGCGGTTTATATGGTCGATCGATGGACTTAAATTAAACGAAGCAAAACCAATCCACTTTCCTTTGGGAGAAAGAATAAGAATTATATTACACAATGATAGCAACATGCTCCACCCTATGCATTTGCATGGCATGTGGTCAGATTTAGAATCACCTGACGGAGGGGTTCAAGTGAGGAAACATACGATAGTCGTGCAACCAGCTCAACGAGTAAGTTTTCTTGTCACGGTTGATGCTCCGGGACGGTGGGCCTTTCATTGTCATCTTTTATACCATATGGCCGCAGGCATGTTTAGAGAGGTGGTGGTAGCATGAAAATACTAAAAATAGTGTCTGTAATTTTGTATATTTCTTTACCAAATATTCTTCTTGCAGAAACATCAGAACTCAAGCCATCAATGAACATGGTTAAGGATAAAGCAGAAACGGGGAGTAGAGATCCTAATGCTAACTCTGGCGGGTATGAATATACTGGAATGCGTGGATGGGAAGAAACTGATGAAATGTCTATAGGCAAGATCATTTTCGACCAGCTCGAATACAGGGATGGTAACGGCACTTCTTTGACTCGGTGGGATATGCAGGGTTGGTTGGGTACGGATTATGAGAAATTATGGATAAAGTTTGAAGGTGAAGATGATAATGCTTTGAATGGAGGGGAGTTCGAGTTTCAGGCGTTGTATGATAAAGCGTCCTCGGCATTTTGGGATTTGCAATACGGTATTCGCTATGACCGCGCTTACGGAAGTGGCCCTAATAAAGAGCGCTACTTTGGCGTCATTGGTGTTCAGGGATTGGCGCCCTATTGGTTTGAAGTCGAGTCCTCAGTTTATATTGATAAGAATGCTAATATCTCAGCGCGGCTTGTCGCTTCTTACGACATGCTATTTAGCCAGCGATTAATACTTCAGCCTCGATTAGAACTGAATGCCTCGGCAAATGATGTACCAGACTTTGGAGTTGGGCAGGGAATTAATGATTTACAATTGGGTATAAGACTGCGGTATGAATTCGAAAGAGAAATCGCCCCTTATATTGGGTTCCGATGGCAACGTCAATTTGGTGGTACAGCAGATTATACTCTACAAGAAGGAAACTCAACGGAGTTCACGGAAGTTATTTTAGGTATCCGCGTCTGGTTTTAGTTCTAAACCTTAATTACAAATAGATTTTTAGTTCTATTGTATACGTCAGCAGACTTTTAAATTATTGACAAGCAGACTAACAGTCAAGATTGAGTAATTTTTAAAGATTTTATATGATCTTTTTAACCAAACATCGCAGAGTATTATGTTTTAGGTTTTAAATGCGTCTAATTTACAAGGTGTAAAGAAAAATGGAAAATACTTCTAAAAGCAAATTATCCTTACTAGGGTCAGTTTCTTTAGGAACTGGTGTAATGATCGGAGCAGGGATATTTGTATTAATGGGGCAGATCGCGGAGTTAGTCGGCAATCTATTTCCGCTAGCTTTTCTTGCGGGAGCCGTCGTTGTTGGTTTTAGTGCATACTCCTATGTCAAATTTTCGAGCGTTTACCCGTCCGCCGGCGGCATTGCTATGTTCACACGAAAGGCCTATGGGCCCGGCACAATGGCGGGTACATTTGCATTGCTCATGTATGTCTCTATGGTTATTGCGGAAAGTCTTGTGGCGCGGACTTTTGGAAATTATACGCTCCGCCTTTTTGACCTTGAAGCGACTAATTTTTTAGTGCCGGTATTGGGTATAATGCTACTAGCGGTGGCTTACATAATAAATATTTCTGGAAACAAAATTATAGAGAGAACAGCAAATATTACCGCTGTAATTAAAATTACCGGTATTTCCGTATTGGCGTTGGCAGGCTTAGCATTCGCGGACTTTCAGATAATAGATACCTGGCAGGGCGAAAACGAGCGTTTAAAAAATGCCGGTGCGTTTAATTTTATCGCGGCGCTTGCCCTCTCTATTCTGGCCTATAAGGGGTTTACTACAATTACAAATCAGGGAGGCGATATTGTAGATCCGAGCCGAAACCTTGGACGTTCTATCGTTCTTTCTGTTTTGATTTGTACCGTCATATACACTTTACTCGCTCTGGCCGTGGCGAGTAGTTTAACCGTAGATGAAATCATCCGTGCAAAAAACTATGCGCTGGCCGCCGCCGCCGAACCTGTTTTTGGCGATTGGGGACTTATTCTAACGGTTTTACTTGCTATTATTGCAACTGTATCGGGTTTGATTGCGAGTATTTTTTCGGCGTCACGAATGTTAACAATGTTAAGTGAAATGAAACAATTACCTAAGTTATATCGTGGTTTTCAAAATCCGGGCTTGGTATTTACAGTGATTTTAGCGATAGTTTTAACCGCACTTTTTGACCTTACAAGGATCGCTTCTATCGGGGCCATTTTTTATTTAGTCATGGATATTGCGATTCATTGGGGGCTTTTTCGATATCTTATTGGAGAAACCAAAGCTAACCCCGTTATTCCTTTGATCGCTATTGTTGTTGACGTTGTCATTTTAGTTGCTTTTATATTGTTAAAATTTAATACAGACCCTTTTATTGTGTATGTTGCCTTAATCGGATTTTTGCTGATTTTAGTAGTACAGCGAGCGTTTATGACAACCCATACTGACGCTAATGGAAAGATGCACATGGAAATGGATAAAGCGATGAATATGGATATGACTAAGTCATCAACTAGCGAGCATAAGTCGCATATGGATATGAAACCGCATAAGGATAGATAAAAGATTTGCATTAAGTTTCTAAATGTTAACATCGATAATAAGCTGCCTTTAATCGCACTGGGCGGCTATTATTTCGAAAAAGTAAAAAGTGACTCAGGAGAATAAACCTAGAGCGTATCGCCCTACGGATCTTTATCTTTATTGGTATGTTATGGATATCTATCTAAAGTATTGGGGTATGTTTTAGCATCGCGACGTTGCCCCTAAATAAGTCACCGCGCGAGATTCGCTTGCAGGCGATGAACAAATCACTATCGGACAATTCCATCGGTTAACTCTTCTGTCGTGTCCATTTCCACGTCGAAACGGGGTCAAGTTTTCCGACGCAGACAATTCGATAGTGTCCCGACGGGAACCGGCTCTGGATTTATTTGGGATGATTAAGGTCATGTAGTCACCAATTCCCACGCGTTAAAAAATGCGCCGTCGGCGCTCATTAGAGTCAATGATAATTGACTAAACGAAGCTTCACTCATTGGCGCAAGCCCAGAAAATGATCTGGCCGTGTTAAGAATAAAAGTCGAGTTTCAATTTCCACGGGCGGTCGCAATCGGGACGAGTGCAGATCTGCGGATAGGGCAAAATGTATTAGCCATTGGTAAACCTTTCGGGCTCTAACGCGCGGTATCGTTTCTGCGCTTGACCGGTCCACCGCCGGTGAAAGAAATAATAGAATTAGTCAGATGTTCCAGACCGACGCGGCGATCAATCTTGGTAATTCTGGAAAGCCCTTGATTGATAGTACCGGTCGGGTTATCGGGACCACAACGGCTATTTACTAACCGTCCGGTGCGAGTGAGGGTGTTGGTTTTGCTATTCCTGTCGACATGGTCAAAAGCGTGGTTCTCAGATTAATCCAGCCGGAACATTATAAACATTTAGAATAAGACGTGACTACCGATGGGCGAATTAATCAGTTAGTGAAAAGTCAGTTAGGAGTTTCGGGTGTTATAGTGTTGGCTGTCGAAGAAAAAACTATCGCTGCTCAAATAGGGCTTCAAGCGAGTAAATTCGATAAAGACAAGGGCTTTAATTTAGGCAATATTATTCTGGCTATTAACGATATAGACGTTTCTAATCGTCGCGAGTTAATCAAAGCGCTCAGTGAGGTTCATAATAAGCCAAGTTGGCGGACTAAAGTGTTACGTCAACAACAAATTATTGAGCTTGAATGGCGCGCTTAAATGGTCTTTTAATTGAGTTAAACTGGTACGATTACTTTTGTAACAAAATACGGCTAATCCCACTACTGAATAGCATCATCGATAATACTTAAGCAAGCGTTATTGTTCCATAACCAGGGATGATGTGCCGAATACTCAAGAGTAATTAGCTTACAGTTAGCACGTCCAGTTGTCAGTTTTTTAATGGTTTCGTACGGTGCGGTGTCATCGTCAATAGCATGAATCCAGACGCATGGAATTTTTTGTGATATTTTATCTAAGTCGAATAAAATATTAGAATGATAAACGACTTGCCATAAAGATGTGGTAGAGGACATAAAAGTATGCTTCACCAAGTCTTCTGCGACGGCGGTAGGGAAGTCCTTTAGCAGTCTCGGCAAAAAACGCCCAGCGACTCTACGGGTAACAAGACAGGTTATAATGGCAGTGACCATATTTGTCATTAACCAGCCTGTCGGTGTCCGCCGTAGCCACCGGAACGCTTGGTTTTTTCCAGAGAAAAAAGGTGTGCTAATTAAAAAAAGTCCCAAACATTTTTCACTGCTTTTAGCACAATAAGCGATCGATAAAATAGCTCCCAGGGAGTGGCCAACCAGATAAAACCTATCGTAACAGGCCAGGTGCTCTTTCAAAGCGGCAAGGTGGAGCGATTTAGTGTAGTTAACCCAGGGCTTTTCAGACTCTCCAAAACCTAACAAATCGATCAAAATGACATGAAATTTGCTTTTTAGCTCTTCCAGCCCCGTTTGCCAATATCGATGCGTTCCACCGAGGCCATGCAAGAGAACTAGCTTCGGCGCTGCTCGTGGAAACTCAATAACGTTTAGTTTAAAAGCGTTCAATTAGCATTCCCAATTTTAGCTCACTCTATTATGAGACATAGCAATCGGTGAAGGTAATGCAATCATATGTAACAAAAATCTTAGTTTTTGGCTTGTGTCAAGACGGTGCTTTGTTCACTGGAATTTTCCCTTCCGTTTAAGATACCAATTAAAGAGATACTTGCCGCAACAATGAATATGCCTATCCACTGCCAGCTATTTAACGCTTCGTCAAAATAATACCAGCCCAACAGAAGCCCGAATACGGGTGTCAGGAAACTATAAATATTTAGGCGATACAGTGGCGCTTTATCCATAAGCCAAAACCAGATCAAAAATGGAATCGCTGTACCCGGTACGGCAAGGCCTATAGCTAAAAGTAAGTAGGCAGGCGAGTCAAACAAGGAGAACACTAAGCTGGCGCCTGTATCGCCTCTGGTGAGGTAACTGTATACTGCCAATGGAATAGAGCCCACTACAAGCTGGAGGCCCATAGCGTAAAAAATATCGATTGTTTTAGCGGTTAACTTGAGTAAAATATTGCTGATTGCAATTCCGAGAGTAGCGATAAATATATAGAGTGTTCCTAGTGGGAGTAGGTTATCGTAACCGAGTAAAGATTCTCCGCTAATCATAACTATCCCGAGAAAACCTGTAGCCATCAATGCCGCTGTTGCTTTATTAATATGCTCCTTTAGTATGAACCATCCCAATGTTGTAGCTATAATAGGTTGTGCATTTGTAAGGACTGTGGCTAACCCCGGTGAAACAATACTCCCCGCAAAAAACATCCCCCAAAAACCAACGCTAGTCGCCGTTAACCCGATTAAAGTAATAAAGAACCAATGTTTTAGCGAAGTAGGAAAAGGTCTTTTTAATAAAAAGGCGATTGCAATAAGAAAAAATCCAGCAATAAATGCTCGAAAGAAGGCGGTCAACATTATCGGCGCATAATCAACGCTTAATAAGATTAAAGGATAACAAATAGCCCAAAGCACCATTACAGCTACTGCACTATAAGTGATTTTCATTGTTTTTATAACTCCTCTACTTTATCCAAGCTGAATTTTATAGGATGGATATTCTATTTGACGGCTTATTTAGGTTTTGTACGAAGATACATTCCTGGTAAGGCAAATTTTTTACGATTAATTGGTTATCTACAAGTAAGTTGAAGACGCGCATTACTCATTGCTTTGGACAAGTTCTACGAGACTTGCTCTATCTTTAATAAAGATTGTCCGGCCTTCGACTTCAATGAGCGACTTTTCGGCTAGTTTTGAAAGTTGCCTGCTTACGGTTTCTTTAGCCAAACCAAGATAATCAGCTATATCTGTTCTGGTCATTGATAACGTGACGAAATTCTCTAGAATTCCATTTTTGCGATTGCGATCAGATAAATTGAGCAGGAAAGAGGATATCCTTTGTTTGGCTTGCTGTTGAGAAATAGTTTTAATGGCAAGTTGTTCCTGACGGATCTCTTTACTCATCAAGGCAAGAACTTCTTTATGAAGATTAGGAAGAACGTTTAAAACGTCTTCAAGCTCAGAAAAATTTATGCGGCAAACAGACGATGTTTCAAGGGCAATAACCTGTGTGTTATGTCTCTCTCTCCCAATTGAACTAAGCCCGACCAGCTCTCCGGGCAGAAAAAAATTGGTTATCTGTTGAAAACCATCGTAGCTAACAACCTGGCTTTTAAAGCTGCCCGAACTCACAGCATAGAGAGCATTAAACTTCTCGCCATTATTAATTAAGCTCTCGCCTCGATTTAGAACTATTCGCTTTTTTATTATATGATCCAGTTGAGTAAATTCTGATTCAAGAAGTCGAGTCGGCAGACAAATATTTCGCAGATGACAAAGAGAGCATTTAACATTAACCGTTTTTAACCGATGAATGCTCACTGAAATTCTCCTGATAAAATATTCTAGTAAATAGGGTTAACATTAGCGTTTGAACCTTAAGCGTTGCGCCATAATAAAAAGAAACCGTTATTACGTTCTAGGGCGACAGATTACTCGAGCAGCTAAGTAATATTAGTCTAGAGCATTACGATCTTAATAACTAATAGTTTTTTAAGATCATATGACAAAAACTTAAATGTGTTATGCGAGCCTAAGAAGATTGATGGCATAATTGAAAACAAACCATCTAAACCTAGGAGTATGTGCTAGGAGTTGTTTTATTTTTGAGTCCTTGAGCCAGCTGTTACAAGATATCTGCGATATTAAGCCAACTTCAAATAAGTAGGTTATATATTTACCAAGCTGCCGATTTTATATTTTAAATCCAGTGTTTTAATAAGGCTGCTAATGGCCGCCAAAACCACCAGGCTTTCACGTTAAACTTTGTTTTGGCTGTTATGCGAATTGCTTGTTGACAGTTGTAATTGAATTCTTTAGACATTCTCTTTGCAAGGTGCGGAGAATTGAATAAACATACAAGCTCATGATTAATAAACATGCTTCGGTAGTCTATATTGGCAGATCCAATCATGACCGTTCTATTGTCGACTACTAATGTTTTAGCATGGAGCATTCTTGGATAGTAGGCGAATATTGCGATCTTGGCCTGTAACAATCGCAAATAATAATAGTTTGCCAGTGAGTTCACAATTGCGTGATCACTTTCAAAAGGTACAAGTAACTTAACTTCCACTCCTCGTTTAGCGGCTTTGATTAACGCTTTGATAATAAATTCATCGGGTACGAAATATGGCGTTGTACACAGGATCTTCTTTTCGGCGTTATCAACTAATAATTTGAGTCTACACCTTAATAGGTAACGACAACGCGGCGATAGATTAGGAATAAGATCAATATTATTTAACTCCCCCAAATAGTGTTGCTGACGCTTATACCATAGGTTATTAAAATAGGTTTTGAAGTTAGTCGCTACTGAAGATTTAATCTTAACGTGGCTGTCGAGCCAACGATTTTTACCATAGTGCTCTAGAGAACATTGATTGTGAATGTTAAAGCCGCCAATGAAGACCGTAACGCCGTCTATAATTAAAAGTTTCCTATGATTTCTGATATTAAATTGCCAGGGCCGTCGCCAACTCCAGCGATGAAACCATTTTAGCTCGATGTTTCGGTGCAACATTTTCTTTAAATTGTTACCTTGCAGAAAAAAGCTAGATCCCACGGCGTCAAGATGAATTTTTATTTCTATTCCGCTCATAGCCATGTTATTCAGGGAGTCAATGAATTTTTGGCCTACGTCATCTAGTTCAAAAATATAGCTCTCAAGCAGGATTTCCTCAGAAGCCGCTTTAATCGCTGAATTCATCGCGTTATATAGTTCGTCTCCTTCGTTAAAGAGCCGGATTTTCATAGTGCTTTTCGGAGTTAAAGTATTAAGACAACTGGCTTTGTTAGTTCAAAGTGGTTGAGTTTTATATTTTTGAGTAATGATAGTTGCTGGTTGAATGCAGTCAAGTGAATTAACATCTAAAGAGTATCTGTGGTAATATTTTTCGCAAAGTCACAACAGGAGGCTTCGGAGTTTCAACCAGCTTACTCATTTGATATATTTAGTTTGTAAAAAGACAAAATAGGCAAACCCTAGAGTTACTCCTAAGAAGCATTTGATATAGATCACAAAAAAATTGTGGGTATTTATATATAGTTTAATCAGTTGGAATTATTTCCAAGAGAGGAGACCAAATCGGTCATGCATACGCAAGCAAAAATATTAGTTTTTTTTAAGCTAGCCTTAGCGCTTTGCTTGCTAGTAAGCTTTGATGCGTTGTCATGTGTTACCGAAGGCGAGGATGTGGGGGAATACACCCTCCAAGAAGTTATTGATCATACCCATAAAGAAAAAAAATCTGCATATCTTAATGAAATTAGTTCGCGAACGCTCGATAAACATGAAGCAAAAGATAGTCACGAAAAATGCAAATGTTGTTATTTATGCGTATGCGTTGTATGTGGCTCGTGCACCGGGTGTAGCGCAACTGCATTAACCTGCGATGTTGTAAAAAATAAATCCTTCGAAATTTTAAGAGACGATCTTGCTTCTAAAAGGAATGGATATGTATCGCACCCAAAAGTTCCCTTAGAGCATCCACCCAAACAAGCCTTATCATTGCACTGATCTATCTGTAATAAATGTAAATCCAAGATTTACGGTTAAATATAAATAATTTTAAAGAAGGTAATACCATGAAAAGGCTACCCTTAAGTGGAGCAGTGTTATCTGCTCTAGCATTTTCGGCTGCAACAACGGTAAATGCGCAAGAGAATTCTGCATTGGATATTGGCAGGTTTGCTATCGCCGGATATGGAGATGTTAGCTACATCGACCAAGATGGTGTCAATTCTAATGTTGAATCACGATTTGTACCAATTTTTTTATTCCAACTTTCTGAGAAAATCCATATTGAATCTGAACTAGAATTTAGCATAGGCGAAAATGGTGAGACGGAAGTCGAAATGGAGTATGCAGATCTGCACTATTTTTTAAATGACAACACTACAATCACTGCTGGAAAATTTTTACTGCCTTTCGGCCAGTTCGGACCAAATTTGCACCCTAGCTGGATCAATAAGCTGCCATCGGGCCCTGCACTTTATGGGCATGGGGGCAATGGTTCGATCACACCTCTACTACCAGTATTGTCGGATACCGGTATCAACGTCCGTAATTCGTTTAATCTTGGCTCTGGGAAACTATTCACAGACTTTTATCTTGTCAGTGGCCCCAGAGAAGAGGAGGAAGCGCACGGAGCTGAAGAAGGAGAGCCTGCAGAGGACGACGGACACGGCGGTTTAGAGGCAGAAGTTGAATTTGAATACGCTAGAGGAGACAACAACGACGACAAAGCTTTTGGAGGTCGTGTCGCTTATGCGTTTCTACCATCATGGGAAGTTGGTTATTCGTTTTATGAAGGAGCTTACGACCATGATGGTGAATTAGACTTTAAAGCTTCTGCGATTGATTTTAACTGGATAGGTACTTTTTCAACTGTTCGTGGAGAATGGATTGAAACAACCACTGATTTTATACACGAAGATGATGGTGACTTTGACCAATTTGATAGGAATGGTTGGTACCTGCAGTACAGCTGGCAAATGCGCCAATTGGGTAAGGATGCGTTAAATCCATTAGAGCTAGTAGTTCGACGTTCTGAAATCACAGAAGTCCTTGAGGGTGAGCGTTGGACGGTCGGTATTAATTATTGGCTCGAATCATCTGCTGCATTGAAATTTGCTTATGAAGATACTGAGCTGGAAGATGGTGACACTGATAACCGTTTTTTCATTCAATTAGCTTTCGGATTCTAGGAGTAATAAAAGATGAAATATTTAAATCAAATACTGACAATTACTTGTTTATTCTTTATAGCGCCATTTTCTAGTGCTGAACATGTGAGTGACCCAAGTCTAATTGCTAAAGGTGCTAAATTGTACTCCGAGAACTGTGGACGCTGCCACAACCCAAGACCCGCATCGGACTACTCAAAAAAAGAGTGGTCTGTTGTAATACCGCACATGAGAGAAAAGGCTCATATGACCGGAAAAGAAGCACTTGCCGTAGAAGCATTCTTGGCAAGCACTTTAACTGCGGACGTGAGAAATGATTTGAATCAAATGCCCGAAAATGCAGATACCCGAAGCGGACCACAATTGTTAGCTCAGTTTGGGTGTCAAGGTTGTCACCAGGTAAAAGGTGTTGGTGGCAATCTAGGGCCCTCATTGGATGGTATCGTTGAAGAAAAAGGAAGAAACTTTGTGGTTAAAAAGTTAAAGAACCCAAAGTTTAATAATGCTTCTTCGGCGATGCCTCAATATCCTATGTCAGAGAAAGAAATGGAGGTGATTGTCGACTATATTAGTAAATAGAAGTTGTATATTAACTTTAGGCTCTTGGGGAATAGCATTTAGCTATTCCCTGTTTCAAATTCATTCGCTTTCCATTTTGAAATAAGACTAGGCTTAGCTAAATTAATAGAATTATGTATATTTTGAATCTATCTTCCCATAAGTCTCATGTAAAGGTTTGAGATAATGTTACTGCTGGCGATTAAACAATTAATGCAGGATAAATTGAAATCAATTTTAACTATCATTGCATTAGCGTCAGTCATTGCTGTGATCTTTATTTTAGAAGGCTTTGAGCAAGGGCAATATCATCAGTTAAAGCAACTAGTACTCAACCGTAACGCTGACTTAATAGCTACCCAAACCGGAGTCAAGAATTTTATCGCAACCCGATCTGTGATCCCTCAATTAGCTAGAGCAGAAGTCGAATCTGTAACTGGTGTTGTCGAAGCACATCCAATAACGGCATTACCGATTATTTATGAAAAAGACGGGAGACGTACCCCAATCTATGTGATTGTTTATGATTCTTTAGGTGGACCATCTCATCTATTAAGTGGGAGAAGTGAACAGTTTGGTGCAAATATTGTGATCGATATGGCGCTAGCAACAAAATATCAATTGAAGGTTGGCGACGCTCTCATTGTCAGCGATTTTGAATTCACTATTACAGGTATAACGCGGGAAGCGGCCTTTATGATGCCCTTTGCGTTTATCAATTACGATGGCATGCTCGATCTATTTCTGGAATCCGACATCGCCCCAGACTTGAGTACGTTTCCACTTTTGAGTTACCTTTTAATCGATGTTGCACCTGAGTTTTCAAAGGAACATGTAGCTATTCAAATAGAAGAAACGGTAGCAAATGTCGACGTTTATTCCACCGAAACGGTCGCGGAAAATGATGTGGACTTGGGAGAGACTTTTTTTCGTCCAATAGTGGGAGTGTTAGTATCGATTGGTTATATCATCGGTTTATTAGTGATTAGCTTAATCATGTATTCAGAAATTAATAACAATTATAAAAACTACGCAGTGCTAAAAGCCTTGGGGTTTTCATTCGGGCAGCTGGTATCGTCGGTTTTCTTTTTGTCGATATTACTTTTGTTACTTGCCATTCCAGTGGCTCTCATTTTTGCTAGTTTAATCGCTGCGTTAATCGAGATGCTGGCTCCCGTGTATTTAATAAAATATTTTGCAATGGAAGTGGTCTTACAGACAGTAGTTGCTAGCGCTGTTTTCTCTTTACTTGGTAGTTTGATACCTCTAGTTTCAGTCAAGCACGCCGATCCTATGATGGCGTTTCAGTCAAGCTAGAATTTTAATTTGAATTATATGAAAGAGTTTAACTCTACGACAAACAATGTTGAAATGGACAATAGAATCACTTTTTAGCCAGCGCGGCTCACTCATTGGAAGCTCGCTGGGTATTGCGAGTGCATTTATTCTGGTGATATTTTTTAGTGCCGTTTGGCAAGGCGAATCGGATCAGATTGTTGCCTATCCAAATAAAATGAAACCTGATGTTTGGGTCATGCAAAAAGGCGTCTCCAATATGCATATGGCGATGTCATTTGTTTGGGACTGGAAAGCCGATGTGATCCAGAAAATGCCCGAAGTTAAAAGCGTTACGCCTATTCTCTATTTTAATAGTGTGATTGTGGTTGGTGAACAAAAACTTTTTGGCTTTGTCGTTGGACTTTTGCCAAATGACAAAAGGGCAGGTCCTTGGGAAATCAGTCAAGGTAGAAAAGTAGAAGGGGTTGATGAAATTGTAATTCCAGCGCCTATCGCAAAATTAGCAGGTGTTTCTTTAGGCGATAAAGTTCAACTTGCAGAAAAAACATTTACGATTGTCGGTTATGCTGAAGGAACATACTCTTCGGCCAACCCTGTCTTTTTTGCTCGTTTTGAGGACCTCGAGGCAATTCTGGATTCTTTTGGCACCTATAGTTACCTTATGGTCGATGCGAACGCAAACGTTGAACCGGACGCTTTGGTAGAGAAGATTAAACAAAATATTGATAAAGTTAACGCGCTCACCCACGAGGAGTTTATCGCAAATGATTTTGCCTTAGCAAAACAAATGGGAGTCGAGATTATATTTATTATGACTTTAATTTGTTCTGTATTAGCTACACTAATTGTGGGGTACTCCGCCTATTCATTAGTTAACCGAAAGCGAAAAGAGCTTGCAATTCTAAAAGCACTTGGAGCAACTAATAATGCTGTGTTTACTAGCATCATTATCCAGTCGTTGTTAGTAACGACTTTTGCATTTGTTATTACTGTACTCTTCGCTGGGTTAATTTTACCGTTAGTCCCGCTGTTAGTTCCTCAGATAACAGTCAAAATCACAACAACTATTTTAATTCATTTGAGTATAGTCGCCGTCTTTGTCTCCATCATAGGATCGCTTTTACCGGCGTATAAAGTTGTTAAACTGGATCCGGCGATAGCTTATCAAAATTAGGTGTGCCAAAAACCTGGAGAATATTTTATGAAGCAACACGTACTGAGAGCAGAAAAATTAACTAAGAACTATGGTGAGGGGCGAACTCAAGTACGTGCGGTTGATGATATTAGTTTTTCAATTGAGGCGGGTGAATTAGTGTTGGTAATGGGACCATCAGGCTCTGGAAAAACGACATTTTTATCCATGCTAGGAGGATTACTGAGGCCGACAAGTGGAGATGTGAAACTTGGTAACAGTAACCTATGGTCCTTAAATGAAAAGCAATTGTCCAATGTTAGAGCAACTCAGATAGGGTTTATATTCCAGTCCTTTAATTTACTCGAAGCGATCAATGTTGAAGACAATATTCTACTTCCTGCGCAACTAGGAAAGCAAAGGGCGAATGAAGCTAAAGAACGAGCAAGCTGGTTAATGGAACGGCTCGGATTGACTCATCGCAGAAAGGCTATGCCGAGTACATTATCAGGTGGGGAAAAACAACGAGTCGCAATAGCGAGAGCTTTAATTAATGAACCTCAACTAATACTTGCTGACGAACCAACCGGAAATCTGGACTCTCAGTCAGGTCAAGAAGTGATGATGATACTTCATGACGTTGCTCGAGACACAGGCGTTGGAGTGCTTATCGTAACTCACGATCCACGTGTTGAAGAAGTTGCTGATAGAATTCTATGGTTAGAAGATGGCCGTATCAGAGATCGTAAAGTTGAAGAGCATTCGTGGGTTATCGACCCTGTGTGCGGCATGCGAGTCGATGAATGGCGCGCAGTACACTTTTCTACCTTTGCGAACCTTAAATTTACGTTTTGTTCTAAACGATGTAAGCAGCGGTTCGATGAAAATCCAACAAATTTCATACCCAAGGAAGAAGATATTGTAGTTGGCGAGTGAATGGGCTAGTTAAAACTATAAATCAAACAGTTGTTTTACAAGTTTTGCAGTTTACTCGTTAACTTATATTTGTCGCCTGGATAATATAGTACGGCATAGCTCACCGGTTGCGAATGAGAATAAGTGACTCGCGTGATTTTAAGACAAGGCACATTTTCTCCTAACCTTAATCGCTCTCTAAGGGTATCACTTGGTTTAGTCGCTTCGACTGTGATTTGCGCTTCGGTTAGTGGTGCAACGGATGTCAGATACTCATTTGTCGTTATCTTCGAGAAATCTTGCTCTAAAAAGTGCGGTACTATCTGAGCATTAACAAACCTTTCTTCTTGCTGAATAGGAATACCATTTTCCAAATGCAGGATAACAACTCTATAAGTAGGGTTTCCTGAAGAAGAAAGCGCATTTGAAATAGTGTCATTAGGCAATACTTTCATCTTGCTAAGTACTTCCATCTGGTGAGAGTGACCGCGTGCTTTGATTTCGTGTGAGATGTTTTGGATTTCAAGCAACGAGCTCTGTGCTTGTAAACTCTTTACAAAGGTGCCGATACTTGGAACTCTTTCCACTAAATCGGTTGAAGCGACTTTATCGATAGCTTTTCTCGCCGTCATTCGACTGGCCGAAAATTTATCAGCTATGTCTATCTCTGACGGTATTTTAAAGCCTTCGCCCCACTCACGGCTTCGTATTTTATCTGAGATATAGTCTGCGATTACTTTATATTTTGGTTGCATAACGGCCCTGTCCACCTGCTGGAATTTACCCATCAAACCTGTGAGTTAATCCTACCCTGCTGTATATACTACACCAATTTATTTTTATTAGGAACGTAAATAATACATTCTTCCACAATAATGCGGTAAACAGCAGTCTATCATACACCCTGATGAATTAAAGGGTTTTAGCTTATCTACGGGGTAATTAGCCATAATTAACGCTATTTTAAATATGCCTATATTTGTTGTTGTATATACCGGTATAATGCTGTATAAACTACAAACGACCAAAAATCTTAGTTAGCCCGTTGTTCTCTAAGTAAATAGGCATCTCTATAGATAAAGAAAAAACCAGAGTAAAAGGGGAGAGAAAATTGAAATTTAACCAACAACCTAATTCTTTAGCTAAAGTCATAAAAACAGTATTGTTTGCGACAGCCGCTACTTCAACATTGAATACGTCAATAGCCTGGGCGGAAGAAGAAGACGAAGCTGAAAGTCAAAAAATGACAATTACCGGCTCTCGGATCAAACGCTCAGACATCGAGTCAGCCAGCCCTGTAACTGTGATAGGAGCAGAGCAAATAACTGCATCAGGCATAGTTAATGTTGAAGATTTATTGCAGGAACGATCATTTTCCGCCGGTGTAGCTGGTAACGCAACAAATGCATATTGGACCAGCGGCGGTTATGGAACCGCACAAGTTAATTTACGTGGAATGGGAATAAAACGCACACTCGTGCTATTAAACGGCCGTCGTGTTGTTGGCGGTGGTACAGGAGCGAACAGTTCGGTTGACCTAAATATGATTCCCACATCGATGATTGAGCGAATAGAAGTGTTGAAAGATGGCGCTTCCGCGATTTATGGAGCTGATGCAGTCGCTGGTGTTGTTAATATCGTGACAAAGCAATCTTTTGATGGTGCAGAATTAAAAATGAAACTGGGTTCTTCGGATAAAGGCGATGGAGAAAACCAAAGTGTTAGTTTGACCCTTGGTGGAGACTTTGATCGAGGTAATGCCATTGTGAGTGTGAACTACACTAATACTGAGGCTGTTCGTCAATCTGATAGGATTGATTGTGCGAAGTTTGGTGATGCGAATGGTGAGTTCGTTTGTTTTGGAAGTTCAACGACTGAAGGTGGTCGTGCGCTCTTGGCTGATGGCACAGGTGTACAGTTTAACCAAAATCCAGACACAGCTAATTTTGGTGATGATTATGGTCCGTATGATTCTCAGCAGCACGGCTTTACTTGGATACCTTACCTAAATGCGGTAAGCCCCATGGAGCGTATTAATGTTTCTTCCTTTGTAAATTATGAAGTAAACAATACTACCAATTTGTTCGTCGAGGCTATGTATACCAAACGTAAAGGCGCACAAATTGTAACTCCTCGAAGATTAGGCGGCGTTCAGGTCGCTAGTTCATTCCTTTATAACCCGACGGGTCAGGATTTAGAAATTACACGTCGTAGAAATACAGAACTTGGTGCGCCTTTCTTTTTCCAAGAAACTGATACCATTCGAATAGTTGCGGGACTCGAAGGTGAGTTCAGCAATGGATGGGAATGGGAAGCTGCAGGGAACTTTGGACGTAACACAGGTACTGATGGATGGACTTTCGATATTGATCCTTCTCGTGCTGCAGAGACTTTAGACGACAGCATTTGTACTTATGACAACAGTAACGGTATTCCATGTGGTGACTGGTTTGGTGTGAATGAGTTGACTCAAGATGTTATTGATTATGTAAAGTATCGCAGAGAAGGAACTGGTGGTAACCAAATGAGTACCTGGACAGCAAATGTTTCTGGCGAATTAACTGAGCTTCCTGCCGGTACGCTCGCATTTGCCACAGGCGCTGAATACCGAAAAGAAAAAGGTTGGCGTGACCCTGATTCGACAGTGCTTCGTAACGGACAAGAAGATGCGATTAGTGGTCGGTTTAATGTCAAAGAAGCGTTTGTGGAATTTTCGATTCCGCTGTTGTCTGATCTTAGTTTTGCAGATAATGTGACTGCGGAAGTTGCAGCACGCTATTCCGACTATAGTACGGTTGGCTCTGAATCTACTTATAAGATGGGTGTGACTTGGAAGATTAATGAAAGTTTAATGTTTAGAAGTGTTAAGTCAACAGCGTTCCGCGCGCCAGTAATCACTGAACTTTTTGGTGGTACAAATGGCGAGAATTTACGTACCATAGATCCGTGTGAAAACGCTACTGGAGTCATAGCAACTAACTGTGCGGCGGATGGTGTACCTGCGAATTTTGTTCAAGACGGTACAACAATTCTAACTAACGTAGGTGGTAATCCAGATTTAGGTGCAGAAAGCGCGGATACTCTAACAATTGGTGTCGTGTGGGAGCCAGAATCAATAGAAGGTTTATCTACGACATTAGATTATTTTGATATTGAAGTTGATGGGGCAATTACTTCGGTAAATGGTTCTGATCAGTTAAGACTGTGTTATGAAGACCCTGTTGGTAATTCACAATTTTGTGACACTTTTGATCGCCACCCGGTCACCAGTCAGGTTATCGATATCAACCAACGCCCTGTGAATGCAGCGGTAGAAACAGTAAGCGGTTTGGATTTAAATGTAGCATATCGCTTTGAAATGTTCGGATTGCAAGCTAGAACTAACCTAGATGTAACACGACTTTTAAAACATGAAAATACGCCTTTTGCCGGACAACCGACGATTGATTTAGTTGGCTTTATAACCGAAGATCAAGGTAGTTATACTGAATGGCGCAGCAACCTAGATTTTAATGTTGCTGGTGACGATTGGTCGGCGACTTATTCGCTTCGCTTTATCGGTTCTGCGGATGATGTCAATGGCGGTGATTTTGATCCATTAGGTAAATCAGTACCGAGTATTACCTATTCGGATATCCAAGGATCCTATCACTTTAGCGATGAGTTAACGATCTCTGCAGGTATCGATAATCTCTTTGATAAAGAAGCGCCATACTTGACTTCCTGGAATGATGCTAACACTGATGTTATGACTTATGACCTATTAGGACGACGTGGTTACGTCAGCCTAAAATATAACTTTTAAGTCTAGTTAGTATCTGTTGTGTTAAGCTCACCATTGCTGCCGATGGTGAGCTTTTTTTAATACAATCGAAATTAAATTGAAGAATAACTTTTCTATATTGGTGGAATGAATGATTGGTTCCTTATTGATCTTGCTGCTAGTTTTAATTGCTAGTTTTATGTTTTGGAAGTCCCGCTCGAACAAAAAAAATAGTCGCAAATTAGATACTCTTAAAGTCAGCCGTAAATTCCATAAGTGGCTTATGCTATTTATCGGTATTCAATTTGTAATATGGTCTATATCTGGGGCCTATATGGTCATGTTTGATATCGACTATATTCATGGTGATAGTCTTGTGAAAAATCCGCAAACGACGATATTGCCATCCAATTTAGAGTTTTCTTTACAGAACCTTTTAAGGGAATACCCCAAAGCAGAAAATATCGAAGTCGGAAAACTAATTGATGAAGATGTTTATCGATTTAGTCTCGCAAAAGAAAAGTATTTAGTGAGCGCAAATTCTGGACAGCTTTTGTCGCCAATCAGTCAAGAGCAGGCAAGAGAACTAGCAAAGCATTACTATGCGGATGGCGATCCGATAGTAGATATCATTCTAATTACTGATAACCCTCCTTTCGAACTAAGTCCTCGCGCTCTTCCAGCTTGGCGAGTGAATTTTGATGCATTCGGAAGTCCTTCATTATATATATCAGCACAGAATGGCATGTTGATGGGAAAACGCCATGAATTTTGGCGAACATTTGATCTAATGTGGAGGCTCCATATTATGGATTACGAAGACGGGGATGAAATAGACAATTTATTGTTATTTTGGATAACTATCATGGGGCTTGCTGCAGCTTTAAGTGGTTTGATTCTCACTTATTTTCGTGTCTTTAAATCGAATGAAGGAGATTCAGTCTAATGCAACTCGTTAAATCGATTCACAAATGGGCATCGTTACTTGTTGGAATACAATTCATTCTATGGTTAGTTAGTGGACTTTATTTCAATATTATGGATCACGAAAAAGCGACCGGACGTGTTTATCTAAAACATAATCACGAGACTGCGCTCATTGAACATTCTAATTTGGTAGAGCCTCAGATAGTACTGCAAAAGCACCCAGCTAGCCAATCAGTCAAACTGATACAGCTCTTAAATAAACCTTATTATTTATTAACGCATAAAACAGCACTATATAGACATTTTAAAAATGAATACTCTCTAGTTGATGCGTACACTGGGGAATTAAAACCGATTGATGAACACATGGCTATCGAATTGGCCAAACTGTCTTATTCTGGTCCAGGAAGTGTTGTGAATGCCACCAAGTTATCACCGCCATTTAAAGATATTCCAAAAGAGAAGAACAATGTCTGGCGTGTTAACTTTGACGATCAAATTCATACAAGTGTTTATATTGATGCCGGTTCTGGACGTTTAGTTTCTCATAGCAACGATGATAAGCGATTTGCCGATATATTCTTTATGTTGCACTTTATGGATTACGGCTCAAAAGGCGATTTTAACAGTTGGCAAATCATTATATTCGCGTTTGTCACTCTTTGGTTAGCGTTTACCGGTTTAATTTGGACAATCGAATTGTGGAGGAACGGAGATTACCGGCTAGGGCTGCAATCCAGAAAGTGGGAATTAAAGGTCATAGACTCAACTAGTAAAAATATCGGTAAGTTTAAACTGCCTGGGCATCTAAATATTCTTGATGGTCTGGTTGATTGTGATATTGCACTTCCTTCAAGTTGCGGGGGCGGTGGTACATGTGGTCAGTGTAAAATAAAACTGAATAAAAATGTGAAAATCACCTCTGCAGATAAACACCATTTTTCGGAAAGTGAAATAGAAGAGGGGATGCGTTTAGCTTGTCAACATAAATGTGATGAAGCTAAAGAGTTATCTGTTTTTAACTATACGCAAGCGAAGAAACGGACGTTAATATTAACGCAGAGCAAATTCTTAAGCCCTTTTATTAAAGAACTAAGATTTAAGCTTGAAGGTGATTTGAAATTGGCCTTCAAGGCTGGTGCCTATATGAGGTTTTTCGTACCCGAGGCTAAAGGCTTTTCTCTTCCTAAAGAATTACCAGAGGCGTACCATCCTCACTGGCAACACGTTGAACACTTGGAGTTTGAACATCTTGCGTGTAGTCGTAGTTATTCACTTGCAAATTATGATACACAAACAGATGAACTAGTATTCACCATTAAAATTCAATCCGCCCCCAGTGATAATGTTTTGCCCGGTATCGGTTCGAACTACTTGTGTAATCTGAAGGCAGGGGAATCTATTGAAGCTGTCGGACCGTTTGAAGAGTTCTATGCACAACCAGACAGTAATAAGGATATGATCCTAATTGGCGCTGGTGCCGGTATGGCGCCTTTGCGCTCTCTCATTTATGAGCAATTGGAGAAATACAAAAGCAACAGGCAGATGCATTTTTATTTTGGGGCGAGAAACTCTGAAGAGCTCATCTATTCGGATGAGTTTGAAAGATTAAGTAAGACATTTAGTAATTTTCACTATCATCCTGTGTTATCTAGAGCAGATGATAAGTGGAATGGATATAAAGGGTACGTCCAAGAAATTATTAAAAGTGATTTAGATTCAATTGATGATATTGCAAATCTAGAATTCTATTTATGTGGCCCTAAGCAAATGATGGTGGATAACATTTCGCTGCTGCAATCTAAAGGGATTAAGGATGACGCCATCGCATTCGATGATTTTAATCCTAGTTAGGTATTATTAGGAATCAATCATTTCTTAAATTGTAAATCTTGGATTTTTAAAGTCCGTTTCTAAATGCTGTGCTCTTGATGAGCGCAGCATTTTTTATTTGCAAAAATATTCGGTGAAGTACGTTAATGGCATAACCATTAGTCGTTCATTTATCGATAGACTAATTCAAATTATTTAAGCTAAAAAAATGAAATTATTCGCTCAATCCATTTTAGTTGGAAATGAATGGCAGGAAAATAAAACCATTGTCATTGATAAAGAAGGGTATATCCAGGGAATTCATGATGGCAAGACCAGTGGCGCCGAATGTCTTGACGGCGCAGTGATTCAAGGCATGGTGAATTGCCACTCTCATGCGTTTCAAAGAGCCTTCGCCGGCCTTACGGAGTACCGAGCATCAAAGTCGGACATTTTTGGAGTTGGCGGGACATTATGTACCGCTTTGTCATGAAGTTGTCGCCAGAAGATGTAAATGTAATTGCTAAATACTTATATATGGAAATGCTTAAAGCTGGCTACACTTGCGTTGCTGAATTTCACTACCTTCATCACCAGCAAAATGGAATGGCATATGATGATCCTGCTGAAATGTCGCACCAGGTTATCGAAGCGGCTAAATCCGCCGGAATAGGGTTGACTCATTTGCCTGTTTTATATACCTACGCCGGTTTTGGGCAAAAATTACCTCAGCAATCGCAAGCTCGATTTATTCACCAAACTGAAAATTATTGCCGTTTGATAGAGAGTCTTTGTCAGTCGGTGAAGGGAGAGGAACTTATTAGTTTTGGTGTTGCCCCTCACTCACTCAGAGCTGTTAGCAAAGAACAACTGGATACACTTATCCCATTTACCAAGCTGTTAGATCCCAAGGCACCTATTCACATACATATAGCAGAGCAATTGAAAGAAGTTGACGACTGCTTGGCCCATTACGGTAAACGTCCCGTTCAGTGGTTGTTAGAAAGTTATCAAACTGATTCAACTTGGTGCTTGGTTCACGCGACACATTTGAGCGATACGGAAATGAGCCGGATTGTAGATGCAGGAGCTAAAGCTGGAATTTGCCCAACCACCGAAGCTAATTTAGGTGATGGTATATTCCCAACCAATGCTTTTTTAAATCTAGGAGGAAAAGTAACGATTGGTTCTGATTCAAACATTGCAGTCAACATATCTGATGAGTTAAGAGCATTAGAATATGCGCAGCGCCTAACTTTAAATCAAAGGGCTGTACTGGCTCATAGAGATTGTGAGTCTGTTGGACAAAACCTTTATGCCCACGCTGCACTTCAAGGTGCATCAATAGTGAATCAAAATGTCGGTTCGCTTGAAGTCGGAAAGCGTGCTGATTTATTAGTATTAAACATGCAACACCCATCGCTATATGCAAAACAAAGTCGCTTTATTTTAGATGCAGCTATATTCGCTTGTAATCAGTTACCTGTGAAAGATGTGATGGTTGCTGGAGAATGGCGAATTAGTGACGGTCGACATTATGATGAAGAATCGATGACTAATGCATACATGAAATTAATGGGTAAGCTCGGTGAATAAACTGATCGTATCTTGAACTTAAACTACCTTTAACTACGCGATTGATAGCGTTAAATTCTTTAGAAGCACTAAGCTCAACTTAGTGCCTCTTTGCGAGAGTATATATTAAACAATAATCACTCGTCTTTCTTTTTGGCTTTAAAAACATGTGTAACTGTCATTGTACCATCCGAATGTTTTGTTACCCATAGTTCGTGATTTTTATGTGCCTTAACGCGTCTTCCCTGTCGATAGTGGCCAGGGTTTAAGCTATTACCTTGGTGAATAAAATCATTGTCAGTGATAGATGCATGATTTGCAGAGCCACCGCTAAAACTAGCTACTAAGTCGACGCCTGAATATGCCGTGTAGCCACGCAACATAACGTAGTAACGTCCTTGATTTGGAGAAGAGAAGCTACAGGTTTCGTTGTTACCATTGCGGTAAGGACGGCAGTCGTAGCTTGAAGTAGTTGGTGCTGATCCAAATTTCACGTACAAATCGGCATCACCCGAACCGCCGCTAATATTAAAGGACAAGTTGGAAACGCCTGCCGGTATGTCCAGGTAGAAGTTAGTCTCTGACCGTCGAGCACCGCTAATGTTGCTTTCGGTAACGCCATTACACAGGACACCGTTGCCGCTTTGGCAACCGCCACCAGCTTCGCTGTAACTGCCGGTTAAGTTGACTCCGGAGAAAGTGCTGTATGCTTTCACACGAACAAAGTAGGTCCCCCCAGTTTGTGAACCTGAACAGCTTTCGTTATTTCCGTTCAAGTAAGGGCGGCAGTCGTACGAGCTATCGGTTGGCGCCGAACCAAATTTTACATAAAGGTCAGCGTCGCCAGTCCCCCCATTCATATCGAAACTGATATTGGTAGCGCCAGCGGGGACATCCATTGTGTAAAGAATGTCATTACCGGTTGATGCGGCTAAACTGGTTTCTGTTACACCGTTTTGTAAAACGCCAGTGCCACCGCCACCGCCGCCACCGATGTGACTGTATATCTGTTCCAGTAATTCGTAGTCGTGTGCGTTAGGCCACTGGCTATTTGTTGGATCGTTAGCGTAGTCCATACAGGTTTGCTGACTCGAACCATCTTCACTGGTGTGCCCCAAGCCGAACAAGTGACCTATTTCCTGACACATAACTTTATTTCTATCAGCTTGACTCATGGAATAAGAGTCGTTCACTTTGGCGGTACCCCATAAAATATGATTATTGCTATCGATATTTAACGACGCCAATCCCGACCAGCCTGTCGTACCATAGGTGTAATTACAAGCTCGGATTTGACCATTAGCTATGGCACAATCACTGCGAGTATTCGTACTATCGTCAGCCGATGTGATCGATAAGTTTAGCGCAGTAGATACATTCCATTGAGAAATTGTTTCGTCGAGCTCACCTTGCCAGTCACCTGTCACACTATCGATCACCGATAGTTGGAGTGGCAGGGAAGGTCCGTCCCAATGATATGTTCCGTTTGCGTTACCCCAGGTGTGGCTTGCAATACTGGGTAGTGCAAAAGCGATGGCACTCGTAGAAACTGCAATTAAAAGTTGTCTCTTAAATTTATTCATATTCTTAACCTTTATATTTTTGTTTGTTTTGGTCCTTCCGTAAAAAAAAGATATGTTTTTTGTCAGCCTAATCACATCTTGACCTCTTCCGTCGAAGTTCGGAACTACGAGTAATTGATACAAAGAAAAATTTCTATTGTGAATATTTACAAACAGCGCATTTTAAATTATTGAACACAGTTTAATTTATTTTTTATGGGTTACAGAGATAGCTTAGTTTTAAACCTATGTGTTAAACACAGAACGTTTTCGTGTTTTTTATTGAGTTTCACACAGGGCATGTCGAGCGTGAAATTCAACTCAACCAGACAGCGTTGTTTGATCTGGCTTCGAACGTGAATTGCGTTAAAAAAACCTTCAAAGCTAAGAGTAACTCAAGGCTTGGTTGTCATGATGTCGTTTCCTTTATAAAAAATGTCGTAATCTCTCTAGTTCACTAGTTGTTTTTTTGTCATCCTTTTTCTTGCTGTAAATTTGTTTTCACACTCAAAATAAATTGAAAAACTGAAAGTAAAAGGAGAGACGTAATGAAATTAAAATATCTTATTAGTGGAGCTGCATTTACTCTGTTAACTACTACAGCAATGGCAAGCCATCGTTGGGCTGACTATCACTGGGCAACTACTACAGGTAATGTAAACCTTCCAGTAATCGATAGCGTGACATCAGATTGGCAAGGATCTTTTGAGGAGTCAATCAACAGATGGAATCAGTCTAACAGCATCAATCAATCGGTAGAGTCTTCTGATGATAACCGGCGAACTAGACGGCAGTGTCGTGCTGTAGAGGGTAAGATGCGTGTTTGTAATCATACCTATGGCAATAATGGTTGGGCGGGATTGGCTTCTATAAATATCGATTCGAACAACCATATCACTCAAGGCGTCGCGAAAATGAATGATACTTACATGGCTGGTGATACTGATGCAAACCGCAATCATGTAATGTGTCAGGAAATCGGACATGTTTTTGGCTTGGGTCATACGAGCGAGGATGGTTCTAGCCAAAATACGTGCATGGATTATTCTAACTCAACAAACAGCCAGTGGCCCAACGCTCACGATTATCAAATGTTATCTGAAATATACAATCACCAAGACAGTTATGACACGGCGATTCCAGGCTCCACTTGTAATAAGAAAAAATGTCGCGGAACCGCCAATCTAGGTGTAAAGGTTTTTCAACGTGGTCGGTCGCAAATCTGGGTCTCAAGAGGTGAAGATGATTCAATGTGGGTTCATCATGTTACTCTAGCTGTTGGACACGATGATGTAATCCAATAACTACTTCATACTTAAAGCCGCTCTATAGAGTGGCTTTGTTATTCTAAATAACTAAACTCCTTTCACCCCCCTTCAATATCATTTGCCCAAATACTTATTCAGCTCGTGATGACAAATAGAAGAGTAGATTGCATGTTTTGATCTTCTTGGCTAAGCTTTAACGATGTAAACGACAGGTAAGGTGATAAAAATAAAACAACTTTTGGCCAGCATTTTTGTTTTTGCTTGTATATCGACGCAGGCGTCTACACAAGAAGATAATTTATTTTCTCTTTCTCTGGAAGAGCTATTACAAGTTAAGGTGACCTCTACGTCGCGAAATCCCGAATTAATCAACCTGGCACCTTCTGCTATCACGGTTTTTACTCGGGAAGAATTAGACAGAATGGGGATTACGACATTGTCTCAGTTACTTAATTTAGTCACTGGCGTTCAGGCACTGTTCGAGCCGCATGAAAGTCGTGCAAACTTACTTGTGGGCAGAGGGACACCAGAGTCTTGGGGACAAGGATTCTTGTTGATGCTCGATGGTGAACGGCTTAACGAGTATTACACCGGCGGATTTGTTTTACAGAATAGACATGTTTCCTTGTCTAATATTAAGCGAGTTGAGGTAATACGTGGCCCAGGGAGTGCTCTATATGGGTCAAACGCATTTAACGGCGTAATTAGTTTAATAAGTGATAGAAGCACTGATCAATACCGTGCCTACTTAGGGAGTGATAACGCTTACCGAATAAATGCCTCAAAAAACATTAACGAACAAGATTGGCGTCTGAATGTGTTCGCCGAGCTTTTTGAAGATAGCGGTCAAACATTTCAACAAGTGTTTGACCGGTTTGACTTGCAAAATGAAACAAGTGACCCTCGTGAAGGAGAAGATGCTGAAATCCTTGTGGGCTATAGAAACACCACAATCACGTTACGTCATAGTGAAAGAAATTATGAAAATTTCTACGTGCTTGGCAGGTTAGCGGATGGTATAAATCGAGAAAATGTACGTCATGACTACGCCCGCATTGAGCACTTGTTTGAGCATGAATTGGGTAATACTAGATTGGCTTACTCTCATCACAACGTAGATTGGAAGCCGTTTACTAGGTTAGTGCCACAGGGAGAAGCGCCTTTTACTCAAGCAGACTGGTTGTTCGGGCCAATTCTAGAATATCGTACCGATACATTTCACGTAGACTCAACCATCGAAACCGATGCAGGCAAGTTTAACTTTGGTGGAAGTTTCGAAGAAGCGAGCCTTCCAACAGCGAGTATAATAAGCAATTATGACCCGATTGACGTGTCATTTGTTGGAGAGCTGGTAGATTTCACTGATGCTCCTTACCGGGTAGTCGCCGACCGAAAACGCGAAGCTGTAGGACTGTACTTTCAACATCAATACAATTGGACTGAATATTGGTCTTCTACACTCGGCTTAAGGTATGACGACTTTAACGACGTCGGAAATCACTTAACGCCAAGAGTTGCAGTTGTATATTCCCCTCAAGAAACTCATACCTTTAAAGGAATGTGGGGAAAGGCATTTAGAGCGCCGGGACTCGGTGATTTATATGATCAGGAAGCAGGGCGAACTATTGGTAATCCTAATCTAAGTCATATAGTTGCCGAAACCCTAGAGTTTTCGTATCACTATAACCAGAAAAATTACTCGACAAATTTTACGTTATTTGATGTAAGGGCTAAAAACCTATTATCGGTGATCCCTCTGCCGAGCGGTCAAACGCTAGCAAGCAATATTGGTGAAAATATTAGCCAGGGGGTGGAGTTTGAGTATTCATATTCTCCTGCACAAGAGTGGTTAATAAAGTTAAGCGCTACGGCAATAACTAAAAATGACAGTAGTCAGTTTATGGACCCTGACGCGCAAGAAGCAGAGCAGTACTCGCCGTCGCGATATGGCTCTTTAATTATTAATTGGCAAAAAGACAGATGGAATCTTAATTTAAATGGATTTTGGAGAAATGATATTCCGATTATAGAAAACGGCAGTGCGCAGCATTTCAATTTTGCTGCTAGTTATCAAGTTAATAAGGAGTGGAGCTTAAAATTTCGAGTTGAAAACTTAAACGACAATAATTACAACATAGTAGCGCGAGGCAGCGGGCTTGGGAGGAATCAATCAGGCGAAATAGTAAGAAATGTTCCCGTTCGTGGCAGAAGCTGGCTTTTAGGAGCTGAATGGCGACCGCAATAATGAAACCTGTGAGTAAGTCTGATGTTTGTCGTTGCGTCAACAGAAGATAACTTGGAGCTTTTACATCTCAGTTTTATTTATTAAAATAAATGTAACAGTTTATTTTATTAAACGTCTTACAAATAATAAAAATGACCTTACCAAAAATAACAAAATAAATAAGTGTTTGGCATTAGTCATTCCTTTCTGTAGTTGTTGGATAGTTGAGGTATACAGCGACATTAATTGTCATTGTGACTTCACATTTGTCAGTGTTGATGTAAAGAGCTTATATGAATAAAGATATTGATCAATTGGTAGACAATATTGATGAGTTACTAGAGACAAATAATCTTAGTGTCTTAGAACGAAACAAGATTTTACGCCAACTTGACGACCGGCTAATTGAGAGTGTTTGTATTCAAAAAAAAGACGCAAGCAAAAGAGCGCTCAGGAAGGCTTCCAATGTTCCATCGAGCGATAATATTTTATTTGGACTCTCAAAGGAAGATAATAAAAGGTTAGCGAGTATTCTTAATATGTATAAAAATAGTCGATAGAGAAGTGGCTGAACTATTAGAACTGGGAAAGTTGATACTAGAAAATGAAAACCTTAGATCTAGTTTCGAATTATTCTGGCATTGAGCATGAGTACTTTTTTCCGAAAACGGACAATCTAAACTGTCTTGACTTACGTCATAATTCCGACATTTGCTGATGTTAGCGAGTTGGCCCGAAGGTTCTATACGGAGCCGTTTAAGAAAAAGCAAAATTCTAACTCTTAATTCTTATTTCACTCTCGTAAATATTTCGAATAAAACCAAGGCTATAGATTTCATGAGTTTTTTTCCAGTTAAGATAGCCCATAAATGGAGGTAGCAATCTCATTTCGCATTAAGGTTTTTTTGAATATAGCAGAACGCGAAAATGAAAAATCAAGATGCCCGAATACTTAAGTCATCCGAAACTCTAAATTAGAACGTTACAATTTCAGAGGAAAAGTCAATGGGATCGCAAGCGTAATCTTCCTGTGGACCCATCCATATAAGATTGGGCAAGCATGTTTACGAAAAGGACAATGAATTTGTAGCGAGACACCCCGGTAGTAGCAAGAGTAATAAATTATTAATACTCGCTTACCCAAGAGACAAAAGAGCTGTCATACTATTAATCAATTAGAGTGGTGCGACGAGGTGGAAGATTGCCAACTTAAAATCAACGAAATCTAAACTATTAAATTTTTATAACTAGAAATTACTAAATTCCAATGGACGAGAAAAAAACTGGAAAAGTCTTGCGTAGCTTTCTGATGATCGGACATTGCGTTCAACAAAGTTCTGATTAACCCGAACAAGCGCCGAATCTCAAGTGAACAGCTGACCTCCGCCTTACGATACAGAATACCTAAGCAACTACTTCGATAGTCAAATGCGTAAGTTTAGGGTAGTGTTTCTTAATAAATATCTTATATTCATTGATGTTGTTTATAGCGCCGCCTTCAATTGCAAGTATACCAGCTTGATGACTTGATGATAAATGCCACATATGGAGATCAGTTATCTTAACTTGAAATTCATTCATGAACTGCTTCGTTACTTCATGATAATTACCATATTCTGGAGATTTATCAAGGAGCACTGCGCTCGACTCACTGATCAGATTATAGGACCATTTAGTGATGATTGCCGCACCAACTATTCCCATGAGAGCATCCATCCAAATCCAACCAAGCTGTTTACCAGCAACTAGGGCTATAATAGCTAAAATAGAAGTTAATGTGTCTGCCAACACGTGGAAATATGCAGCTTTCAAA
>Ga0209692_10000319_pt1 | contig 134963 bp, 108 predicted proteins | sample tdDd472_FD_187129 | JGI IMG/M metagenome (GOLD analysis project Ga0209692, IMG submission 187129) | Marine sediment microbial communities from the Atlantic coast under amendment with organic carbon and nitrate - tdDd47.2 (SPAdes)... | ecosystem: Environmental > Aquatic > Marine > Coastal >... | reverse complement strand
CTATCGTTTCACCTTGAATTTGCATGCCCGATTGCCATAATGATTAAATCAATTATGATCTTACATCTTCTTTCTTTTGTCGATCCTTAACCGAAATATTCTCTAATAATTTGAGGGGATGCTTGAGATGATTAATATGAGAGCTAAATCAAATTTTAATGTCTGAAATTAACCTGGCTATAGGGTTCAAGTTAACTGATGAAGAACCAATCTAAAAATGATTTAATAGGCGAAATCCTTATAGTAGATGATATGCCTGCCAACCTCAAATTGCTGGATAGGATTCTAATAGAACAAGGTTATGTCGTCCGTGGAGCCATTAACGGTGTTCTGGCATTAAACTCTGTGGCACGTGAAAAACCCGATTTAATTCTGCTTGATATCAGAATGCCTGGAATGGATGGTTATGAAGTCTGTGCCAAGCTTAAGGAAAATAAGCGGACATGTGATATACCGATTATTTTTCTTAGTGCTCTTGACGAACCTCAATTTAAAGTGCGAGCTTTTGAGGCAGGCGCTGTAGATTATATTTCAAAACCATTTCAAGTTGAAGAAGTACTGGCCAGGGTTCGCACCCACTTGGCTCTAGAATATTCTCGAAAAGAATTACTTGAGGCAAGAGATCACCTGGAAGAGAAAGTACAGCAACGTACTAACGAGCTGAAAGACCGAGAAGAGAAAATCAGTTTATTATTAGAATCGACGGGAGAGGGTATTTATGCGGTTGATTTAGACGGAACGTGTATTATTGCTAATTCTGCCTGTGCTCAACTGCTGGGTTATCAATCATCAGCACAACTGCTTGGAAGGAATATGCATAAGCTGATCCATTTTAAACGTCCGGATGGTAGTACCTACCAAGACGAAGACTGTCCCATATTAACAGCCAAAAAAAATCTGCAGTTTTACAAAGACTACTTCCGTCATGCCAATGGAGAGCTGATCCCGGTGGAGTTTTCCGCTTATCCATTGCGGCATGGAAAAGATATTATTGGCAGAGTGGTCAGTTTTTATGATATTAGTGAACGCAATAAAATGGAATCAATAGTGGTTCAGGCAGAAAAAATGCTCTCAGTTGGAGGGCTTGCCGCGGGTATGGCACATGAACTGAATAATCCACTGGGTGGAATATTACAGGGGTTGCAAAATATACAGCGACGTTTGTCACCGCAGCTAGCTGCCAATAGAGAAGCTGCAGAAAAAGCAGGTGTCGATCTTAATCATGTGCAACTTTATTTAAAGCTAAGAAATATTTTCACATTTATGGCGAATATGGCTGAAGCGGGTGACCGTGCCAAAAATATTGTTCAAAATATGTTGAATTTTTCCTATAAAGGAGGCACTAAAATTTGCAAAGAAAACCTCAATGCTATTAGTGATAAGGCTTTGGAACTGGCGTCTATCGATTATGACTTAAAGAAAAAATATGACTTTAGGAAAATTGAAATTATTCGCGAATATTCGTCTAAATTACCACTTGTACCCTGTATTAGTTCAGAAATTCAGCAGGTTCTGTTAAATTTGTTCAGTAATGCCGCACAGGCTATCTTTCAAAATAGGCAACAAACTCCGGAACATCACGCAAAAATAACCATAAAGACAACGCAAGAAGGCAATATGGCCGTTATAGAAGTCTCGGATAATGGCCCTGGCATTGACAAAGATATACAGAGCAAAGTGTTTGAGCCTTTTTTTACCACACGAACGGTGGGACAGGGAACAGGACTCGGTTTATCCATATCTTATTATATTATATGTGAGGGTCATAAAGGTCAGATTAGTGTTAAGTCAATGAAAGGGCAAGGAGCTACTTTTAAAATATGCCTGCCCATTGATTCCTCTTCATCAGTCATGTAAAGGTCTAAGATAAAGGTTTTTTACAAATAACATTTCAAACTCTGGCTCCAAGGCGAGATTTATCAATTGTGCTTTTTGTCGAATCAATTTAAGTTGTTCTGCCGTTTCAGTATTTAAAATTAAATCCGTGCATCCTAATAGTGGAGCTTCTGCAAATAATTCTATTTTATCCGCACACACGGGAGGTAAAAGTCCAATAGCACAGGCGCTTTGTGTGTCCAGATAGCGACCAAACTCACCGGTTATGTAAATGCGCTGTATTTGCCTTGCACTGATCTGACTGTGTTGGCACAAAATCTCAATAGCGGCGGCAATAGCAGCCTTGGCTTGTTGCAAATTATCAATATCTTGGTGTGTCAGTTTTAATGATTTATCAGTATTTTTATTGCTACTTTCAATATTGTCGGGAAATTCAAAAAAATTTTTTCCGATAAAACGTCCTCCGATGCTTAACTGGCCATGTTCCCTTAAGCGGGCAATCAGATCCACCAAACCTGAACCACAAATCCCTATTGCCGCTTCATCATTGATTACCTGATAGTGGAGTCTATTATCCGGTTTGTATCTCACTCGAAAGATAGCTCCTTTTTCAGCAGGCATTCCTGAGGAATAGCCACTGACTTCAAATGCCGGCCCACCAGCGGCAGAAGTCACATTCAAATTTTTACCATCCCATAGTGCCAGTTCGGAGTTGGTACCAAAATCAACTAATAAGGCTGGGGCTTGAAGCTGGATAAGATGAGTTGCCAATAGTCCTGCGATTAGATCAGAACCAACGAATCCGGCCAGGGGTTGCACCAGATGAATCGTTGCCTGATCATGCAGCCCCCAGATTTTAATCCAGCTTTTGGTTTCTACCGGATAACACTCTAAAGCGGCAAGCCAGTACTTTGGTTGCAACAATCGTTGTGCGGCATCGCCAGTCATCAAGGCTAACATGGCGGTATTCGCCACCAGTTCGGCATGGATCACACGTTGAAGATCAATTCCCTGCTGCTGTGCAATTTCATGTAGTGCTTCCCCCGTAGCATTGACGACCTGTTGCGACAGTTTCTGCCTGTTTATGTCGGATTCACTCGCTACAGAGATACGGGAAAGTACATCGGCTCCATTGCTGCCTTGTGGATTGGCTCCACGACACATGGCAATCCATTGATTTTGTTTAAGATCGATAATAGCAATACGGATATTTGTAGTTCCTATATCAATTGCAATTGCCAGGGGATGGTGAACCCGTGCTGGAATAGTAATTGGACTGGATCTTGTTTCAGATTGAGTATTTGTGTTCCAATGAAAGGTTTTCCACCGAGAAGTACTTGTCCAGTTAGAGACAGGAGCCGGGTTAAGAATGGTTAATTGCAGGTCATGTTGCGGTTTGATTTGACAGGCAAGTCTGACACCGGCAGCTAATTGCTGCTCAGGAATATGCAGACGCTCCGCGGAGCTAACTACCGGTAAATCGGATGTTTCAATCCTAACCTTGCAAAGACCGCATGCACCCTGTCCCAAACAAGCAGTACGGACTCTATGTTTGGATTTATCTAGGATATCGCGTAATGAAAGTCCGGCTGTAAATTCAACCCGATAACTTTCATCGCCTGTTTTTAAATTAATGATTGGCATATGTGCTACCTGAGCACCTTAGACAAGACGATAGTTAATTGATTATTCTTTGAGCAAAGCTAAAATCTTATCAAAATGATAATTTCTTGCTAAGCTTTCAAGTCCTTCTGCCAGCTTGTCATCATGGCTTCGGAGCTGCTGTAGTAAATTAATAAAATTATTCATATTCAGTAATATCGCAGCCTCTTTTAATTTAGTGCGTAGCTCAGCAGGAAGTGTATCCATTTGCTCATGGCTGATCAGACTTGCTGATGTTGTTTTTTGTTCTATTTGATTGTCAGACCCCCATTTTATATCTAGATACTTAGCCATAAGATGATACACTTCACTAAGCTGATAGGGTTTAAGAAGTATATCATCGCAGTCAATCTCCAAACACTTTTGGTTTTTATCCTCAAAGCCACTCGTCGTTAGTGCTACAATTTTCACTTTGTCTCCACCAGGTATTTGTCGAATAGAGGAAATAATCGTATATCTATCTATCTTTGATGTAGAAATATCTATCCATATCAACCGGGGGTGGTATTTTTTAAAGGCACTAATCGCTTCCTTGTCATTGCTGCCTTCAATAACAAAAAAACCGATATTCTGCAGTATGGTTTTTAATAATAAACGGCTATCCTGTTGACTCTCGATGATTAAAATAGAGTATTTAGATTGTTCGGCAGTTAATCGTAACGCTTTTCCCGGTATGGGGAGTGGTGAGATTATTTGCGGAGTCGATGCTATTTTAATCGGTAATTTCAGACGGAAAATTGAGCCTTTTCCTAGCTTGCTTTCTACTTCAATATCGCCATTCATTAAGGTAATAAATTGACGTGTAATTGCCAGACCGAGACCCGTACCACTATGATCATTCTGATGACTTATTTGAGTAAAAGGTTGGAAAATCTTTTTAATATTTTCATCTGACAGACCTTTTCCCGTATCTTCAACCTCACATATAAGTGAGAAAGCTTCATTGCTGTCTATTGGCTCAGGGCTGTCTATTGGCTCAGGGCTGTTCTTCAATCGAAGTATAATTTTTCCCTGAGCTGTAAATTTTACGGCATTACCCAATAAATTGATGAGTATTTGGCGTAATTTATTTTCATCTGTTTTAATATGTTGTGGTAATTGTGGAGACTTCTTGAGATATAGATCAAGTCCTTTGGCTTCAGCTCGAATACGCATCATATTTATAATATCCGTGGTAAATTCAGCCAAATTAAAGCTGTTTTCTGCCACCTCCATTTTACCTGCTTCGATTTTTGACATATCAAGAACATCATTAATCAGTGCTAGGAGATGCTTTCCACTGCGATTGATAATATCAATATTCTCACATTGGTTTCGACTGCAATCTAATTCAGAACGCATTAACTGGGAAAAGCCCAATATCGCGTTGAGTGGTGTGCGTAACTCATGGCTCATATTAGCCAGAAAAACACTTTTGGAATGACTGGCTTGTTCGGCGTCTTTTTTAGCCTGGACTAACATCTGTTCATATTTTTTTCGTTCGGAAATTTCTTGATGCAATGATCGATTGGCCTGATTTAATGTCTCATTCATTTTTTTAAGGCGGGTATAATCCTTTATTTCGTTATTCAGGATCAATGCCGCATAATTAAAAAATGTGGGTAAAATTGGTGATAATTCATAGGTTCCCATATGCATGTTTTCTATCTTAATAACTGCAATGGTCTCGTTTCCCAGTTTTAGTGGATAGAGCCAGGTCCAGGATTTTGAAAATGCTTCGGTCATCATCAATGTTTGACTAAAGTTGTTTTCAATTTCAAGAAGACGACCAGTATTCAGAACCTCAAGAACCTGTTGATCTTCGATTATAGCTAGCTGCTTTTTAGTTCCAAGTACATCTGCATAGTAAATCCTATCATCAATAAAATAATGAATAGTGATATTGGTGCCACCTATCACTTCAACAACACCCTGCAACATATTGTTAATAGTATTCTCAAGTCCCGGATTTATGCTCAATTTATTCATTAAACTGATAATCAACTGTAGCCAGGATTTTTCCATAGCCAGTTTATGAGCTCTTTTTTTTAAATGTTCGATTTCTTGCAGGTTTTTATAATCTTCTGTCATCGATTATCGATCCATCTGCTTTTTTAAAATAAGTTCTTGCATTACTTTTTCTAAATGATCCAGTCCTACGGTCATCCACTTTAAAGGCAGTCCCACCTGATGAGCTATATCCTCTGCCTTAGTGCTAAAATCATCTGACAGTGGTGTTTTTACAGCCAGAATGTATTCTCTATCCTGCTGAAAAATTTCTTGTATAATACTCGGATGGGAGCCAAAGGTAGCTTTACAAACACGATCCCAATGTATGGCCCAATCCTCTAATAAAAAGAAAGCGCCTGCTAATAACTCTTTAGTAAACAGCTCTTTACCCAGCAGGATATCGATACAGTTTTGTCCTTCTGTTCTTAGGCTATGTCCTGCTTCAAGTATTTGCTCCATACGCGGATGACAACAGCCATAAAATACAATGGGATGATGCTGTTGATTTTTAGCCAGAGAACCTGATAAGCCTCTTTCTAACTTATTAAAGTCACTATGTAAGGATGAAGCCATTAGCGAGGTATCCATTGGCCAATTATTTTTTTCAATTAACCACTTAAGCTCTTTTTTGAGAATACCGCAACCCAATAATAATAGTTTGTCTTTATCACTATTGTCGTTATTATCTTTACGGCTGCTGTTCTTAGCCGGGATCATGACCAGCTTCCGTATTTATAGGCTGCTTCCAGCAAGGCTCTAATATTTTTTTCCGGGATACTTAACGGCATAACCAGCGTACCAAATAGAAACTTTCCACCGGGTTTTCCGGCTTCAATAATCCGTTTGACTTCGGCTTTAACCTGTTCTTCACTCCAGTCTATTAGTTTAATATCATTAATCACACCACAGGTTAGCCCCCTGCCATTAATAATGTTTTTTCCTTCTGCAATATCATCCCAAGGACTAAGATAATAAGTTCCAATCGAAAAACGTTCAATAATGGAGTTAATGACCGGATTAAAATTAGAACTGCCGCAATAATAGACCACACCAGCGACACCTCCCCCTTGAAGATCTTTTTCCATCCACGGGAAGGTCAGGTTATTAATCATTTTTATGGGTAGAATATCTGGTGAACCAAAGGGTTGTGAGTAGAGCAATACATCCACGCCCAAATTTCGGTAAGCGGCGATCTGCTTTTTGAAAAAACGTGAACATTTGCTTAATAGTTCATCTCGAACTTCGCTGGGACCCGTCAATAACAAACTTAACCAGCTTTCCATGCCCATTAACATTGTGGGCAAGGTCATAGAGGAGCTTAAATAAGCGCAAATGGGATATTTACCACCCACTTCTTGTTTAAGAATAGACATGCATTTTACCGACTCCTCAAATACCGGGTGGGATTCAAGATTTTCTGGGATCTCCAGACGGTGAATATCGTCATAGTTTTTGATTATAAAGTCTTCGACATTCGGCGGACCATTCTCGGAAAATTTAATTTTATTACAGCCTAACAATTCGGCTTCCCTGCCTACATAAAAAAGATTCCAGACATTATCATAAGCGTATTTTTCACGCATTTTAAGCTGTGCTTCAGCCACATATTCACCATTGGAATAATATTCAGTCAATGGCATTCCCAGTTCTTTTGCACCCTGATCGAGTAAATTACAAAAAACGGGAATACGATCGCTTTTCTCCCCATTAATGGCTGCCAGTAGTCTGTCCATACCTGTAATCATTGTGCCACCTCTTTGATCAAGTCGGCAATGACTTTACTTGCCGTGATACCATCGGGTGCCCATGCATCAGCCTCTACTGTTTTATAAAGCTCATCATTAAATCGGTAGGGCGCTCCTCCAACGACAATTTTGATTTTATCTTCCAGGCTTTTATCTTTAAGGATTTGCCGTACTTTAATACAGCCATCCTCACCCCGTGCAGTATGTACCATCATGGCGGAAATTCCGATCACCTGAGCATGATGAGTTATGGCTTGCTCAACAAACTGCTCTGCAGTCACATTAACTCCCAGATCAATAACATCGATCATCATCGCTTTAAGGCAACCGCTTACAATACGTCTGCCCAGTGAGTGCATATCGCCAAAGGCGGTTCCAATAACAATTAGTCCCTTTGATTCAGGCGCTTGTTGGAACAGTGGTAGCATCTGCTCAGTAACCTCTGATGCAATCTGAGCGGTTAAAAAATGTTGGGCAAGATTAGCATCCAGGTTTTCAGAAATTGATTTCATCATTTGATCAATGGCCGGTGTAACGACTTTAAAGACAATATCTTCAGCAGAGATTCCCTGTTTTACTGCCTCATGTACCACCTTTAAAGCCTCATCTCGATCGGTATCATAGATCGCTTCGTTATAGGCTTTTACAATTTCCTCAAACATTGATTTCCCCTAAGCATTGTTCGATGAAGCTTTGTTTAATAGTGACGGGTAAGATGATAAAAACTATCTATGTCGATACTTACTTAGTCTCTATACTATGAGTATAGAATGAAAGATGAAATTTTTCGTGGTTTGTTATTTATCAATATCTAAAGGAAGTTGAATGCTGATTTTTGTTCCTTGTCCAAGTGTTGATTCGGCTTTAATTTCACCCGAAAGTTGTTCATGGATAATATAATAAGCAATTGAAAGGCCCAGGCCCGTACCCTCACCGACACCCTGGGTCGTGTAAAAGGGTTCAAAAATACGCGCTATGGTTTCTGAATCCATGCCGGGACCATTGTCTTCAATTTCGATATTAATGTTGTTATTAAGTGAGTGGAGTCGTATCGTGATGGAAGGTGCTTTACCTGAGCTATGGCTGCCGGGCGATTTTTTTTGATGGTTCAAGGCTTGTGCGGCGTTCCGTAGAATATTCAGAATAACCTGTTTTAATTCCTTATTCAGATAGTTGACCAGAGGTAGATTTTCCTGATAGTCCTTGATGATATTCATGCGAGAAAAACCAAGTTTCATTTTCATATCATAGTCAATCCTGGCTAAATCAATGACTTCATCAACGAGTTTTGTTATTTCGTACGCTCTTATTGAAGATTTTTCGGTTTGACTAAAACTCATCATATTGGCTATGATTTCAGATGCGCGCTTTCCTGCCTCTTCTATACTGTCCAGAATGGTATAGATCATGCGTTGATGATAATAAGCTTGTGCTTTCTTTAGGTTTAGCTCATGTTCTTGAGCAATAGCAATATTATTTTTCAGTTCTGCTGATAATCTTCGGCGAATATTCTGTGCGCCTTGTAACATGCCACCCAGCGGATTGTTTAATTCATGGGCCATACCGGTAGCCAGACTACCTACCGAAAGCATTTTTTCTGTTTGAAACACCGCTTGTTGCATGTGAACCTGTTCGGTAATGTCGTCCACGCGGATCACGGCACCTTCAATACCGGTAGCGGTCAATGGATAGACCAGTATGTCCGCATATAAATGTTGTTTTAAAATTTGATAATTAACCCTGCTGAACTTTAGGTTGCTATTGGTTGTTATGGCATAAAGAATTTGTTCTATATGTGATGGAAATATGGTTAATAACTTTCCCACCTCGGTTCCGATAGCTTGATCGATATTGATATTAGTGCTTATTGCGGCTTGCCGGTTCCAGTGGGTAACTATTCCCTGTCTATCTACGCCAATAACGATGGAAGGCATGGCATCGAGTATCTCGTTCAGATAATATCTCAGATTTTCCAGTTCTGCCTGAGCTTGTTTACGTTCGGTTACTTCCCGATTCAATTCATCGCGAGAAGCTAGGGTATCTTGTAATTCCTGGGTCATCTTATTGAAAGACTGGGCGAGGACGGCAAACTCATTTTTAGCCTTTAGAGCGATACGATGGGTCAAATTACCCGAACCGATAACTCTGATCCCTTCATTGAGTTTAGCAAGGGGTTCGGTGATAGTTTGAGACAATAGGTATCCGATGATAATGGCCAGAACAAAAGCAATAATGGCTAATATAATAGCTGTTTGCTGTAATTCTTTGAGGGATGAAAACGCGATTGCCTTTTCAACCCTGTAGATAACATTCCAGGTTTTGACCTGGGTGCTTTCACCCGACACACCAACAATGGCTCCTTTTGTGATTCGGGTTCTAAATTTGTGTTTCATCGGGTGACTGGCACTAAGCCAGTCGGATAGATCTTTGTTTTTCGATGTGGTTTTCGGATCAGGCTTGCTTTCGGTTATTATGCTTCCATCTGATCGAGAAAGAATAAGCTCATGTCCGGCTTGCAACCTTTCCCCCGAGACAATTTCTATAATGGCCTTGACACGGAAATTGATTTTTAAAATTCCAATCACTTTATCACCCTGTAGAACAGGTACCACAACGCCAATGACAATTTCCCCTACGGATTGATCAAATCCTCGATCATCTAGGAAAGCCTTGCCAAATTGTTGGGAAGTGCTTGACTGCCACCAATATTCGTCTCCCTGATAGTAGTCTGAAAGGATTTTCGTCATTCCTATGGTTATACCGAGTTGGTCGGTTAAAAATATCTCTCCATAGCTCTCGGACTTGCGGGATTTAATCTCTTTGAGTAATTGAGAAATTTCATTAGTGGCAATCGACCGTGCTAGACTGCTTTTCCCTTTGCTACGAATCCATTCTTTGTCCAGTTTGTGTATTTTTGCCTTTAGTGAGCTTAGTTCTTGTCCCTGGTTTTGAGCATTGGCTTTTTGTATCGCCGCAATGATGGCGGGGTGCCTGGCAAGTATAAGTGTTTCATTAATCCGCTCATCGAGGTGACGACCAATCGCTTGCGCTTTTTCTCGGGTTAGAACCTGAAAATTGTTGTTAATGATTTGTTGCAGTGATTTTTTTGCGACTTGTTCGGTCAGGTATGAAATAATGACTAGTGGCAACAAAGCAAACAACAATAGACTGATATAAATTCGTTTTTTAAGTAACATAATCCAGCCTGTATTCCTTTATTATTCTCCAAGCGGTAAACGAATAGTAATTTTTGTTCCTGTTCCCGGCTCGGATTCCACGAACATCTCTCCACCATGCGTTTCAACAATAATAAAATAGGACACGGACATGCCGAGTCCCGTTCCTATTCCGGGAGATTTGGTGGTATAGAAAGGCTCAAAAACCCGTCGACTGGTTTCCTTATCCATTCCGCAACCATTGTCTTCAATATCAACGGAAATAAAATGGTCAACTTGATATACCTTTACGCTCAGTCGGCTTGGAGTATTATTTTCCTCATTACCACGCATGGCCTGGGCCGAATTTCGGAAAATATTCAGTAAGACCTGCTGAATTTCGGAGGAAACACAGGGAACCAGTGGCAATTTCGTGGGATAATCTCGACTAATCTCGATAGAACGAAAATCGTATTTTTTCTTTAAGTCATAATCCATTGAGGCCAGTTTTAAGACTAGATCGATAAGCTCTAGAATATTCACTTTTTCTTTATTAAAGGTCGGTTTTCGACTGAATTGAAGCATGTTGACGACTATCGTACTGGCCCGTTTTCCCGCTTTGGCAATTTCATCCAGAAAATAAAAAATTTTTCTATCTTCCAGGTAATGTTGCAATTGGGTAAGATCGATATCATACTTTTCTGCAATTTGACGGTTTTTTTCCATCTCGGGTTGGAGCCTGCGTTGGATATTTTGCTGCCCTTGCATAATTCCTCCAAGTGGATTGTTAATTTCGTGAGCCATGCCGGCAGCCAGCCCTCCCACTGAAAGCATTTTTTCGGTTTGAATCATCATTTCTTCAATATGCACCCGCTCGGTGATGTCATCAATCCGAATTACCGCCCCTATATGTGCATTCATGACCAGGGGGTAGATAACAATATCTGAAAAGTGCTGTTCGTTATTGTCACTATGAGGCACTCTCTCCATCTTTTGCGGTAGGTTGTCCTGGATCGCTTTAGTAATTTTATCCATTTGTTTTTGTAATAAAGGAATGACGTTATCGACCACTGTACCTTCAACGGCTGAAGACGGTTTACCCGTGATGCGTTCCGCTTCATGATTCCAATGGGTAATCCGACCATTTTCGTTAACGCCTACCAGCATTGACGGCATGGAGTCAAAGACATTTTTCAGGTAGTGACGTAATTGCAGCAGTTCTTCTTGAGTTCTCGTTTCACGTATTTGGCTTTCTTTGCTGCGAATATAAAAAATGATGATTCCGGCCAATCCCATTAACCATACAATAAAATGGCTGACGGCAATTTTACTAATGGCACTTTGCTGTTCATTTAGATAGGGTTGCAGGGCTATTGAAACACCTACACCACCGCGTACATCGCCGATTTTATAACCTTGAGACCCATGACATTTCAGACAGCCTTGTTTAACAATCATCGGGCGTATTATGCGCAGATAGGGTTGACCATCAATACTGGAAACTTCCGTCAGTTCTTTTCTACCCTGTTCAAACTGACTTAAGGCATTTCGTTCCCATTGATCCGGGATGTTATTGGGATTAAAGGGTTTAAGGCTGACAATTCGTCCCTTTATCCCGTAGAGCTTGGAATAATCATTCATCATCTGACGGATCATATAGGCTGGATTCATTAAGGTCAGTTGTTTGCCCGATGGGGTGGTAATATCGCGTTCCGGTACGTGTGACAAGTGTTTATTTGGGGGGGTTCTGGCATCAACCGGGACGTAGACGCCGCCATGGCTGCTGGCCCAAAAGCGAAATGCTTGATCTTTATTGAAGTTGGCAATAGCGTCTTTATGTGCCAGTCGCATGGTCTGCTGTTGTTCGTTAAAACTATTCCAGAGAAAGGAGGCAGCTGCGATAGCACTCCAGACAACGATACCGAGAATAAAATTTCTTTTTATCTCTTGAACCTTAATGCTTTCAGTCAATAATTCTTTAGCCATTGTTGTTCCATATGGTTTATTTTGACGTGGAATACACTGCTATATTGAAAATACCCTCAACTTGCTTTTAATTAATGCTAAATCCGTCTTCCCTAAATATTTTCAGGCAAGCATCGACCACTTCGGCATCGTATAAACTGCCCCGGTGTTGACTAATTTCATCCAGAGCACAATCAACCCCCAGACTGGCCCGATAGGGACGATGGGAAGCCATGGCTTCGACTACATCGGCTACGGAAATAATTTTTGCTTCCAAGATAATTTCATCGCTACTCAGACCGTGAGGATAGCCCGATCCATCCCGTCGTTCATGATGCTGTAATATCATTTCTGCCACCGGCCAGGGAAAGTCAACGTCTTTGATGATTTCATAACCCACTTTGGAATGCGATTTGATAATCGCAAACTCCTCAGGTGTAATTCTTCCTGGTCGGGTTAAAATTTCCGCAGGAACATAAATTTTACCAATATCATGTATGGTGCTACCCAGTCTGATTCCTTCAACCTGCTGTTCGGGTAAGTCCATTGCCTTGGCAATTTCCACGGCTATGGCCGCTACTTTTTGCTGATGTCCTGCGGTATATTGATCGCGTTTTTCCATGGCCATGGAAACCGCTTGAATGGTTTGGTGTAAGACTTTTTTGATCCGTTCCGAACTTTCTTTTCTCTCTTTATCCGCTTTAACTCGTTCACTCATATCCCGGCTAATGCCGATTAATCCTAACACCTTGTTATCAGGGCCGAAATAGGGTGTCTTAAGTGTTTCTACTAAGATTTTCTCTCCGGTACAATAATTTAACCATTCTTGGTTGATTGATGCTTTTCCCTGGCTTAATAATTGTTGATCTTTTTCAGAGTTGAAATTACCTTTAATCCCGGGAAAAATTTCAGGCTCAGTCTTGCCGATCATTTGCTCTTCTGTGGTACGGGCATAATTCTCGAAGGCTTTATTACAGCCTAAATAAATACCATCGTTGTCCTTGTAAAAAATCAGATCGGGAATGGAATCGATCATGGAGCGCAACAAGGAGCGATCATGGCTGAGATCCTTAGTTCTTTCTCTCACTTCGTTTTCCAGATTTTCCCGATATTGCCTGTTCTCTCGAATCAGGTTTGAGCGTTCAACGGCCAGTCTGATAGAATGTTCCAGAAGCGCCATATCTTGAACAGGTTTGGTAATATAATCCCATGCGCCAAGTCTGAGTGCTTTAATTGAGTCACTCATGGTCCCCATTCCGGAAACAATAATGACCGGGGTTTCATGCGCTTCTTCGACAAAAATCGGTAATGCTTCAAGCCCGTCCATTACCGGCATACGTAAATCTAATAGCACCACATCCGGTTTTTCAATGCGAAAAATATCCAGACCGGCTTGCCCGTTATTGGCTTGGATAACAGTGAAATCACTGTCTTCAAGATAGGCTACAATACTTTCCCGTAAAAAATCGTCGTCATCGACAACGAGAACTTTAATCGAAGACATTTCATTCATTTGCATTACCTTTTCTATTCGGTATTATCTATTCAAACATCCCGGATTTATTGTTAGCGTCATTTTTTGTGTCCTTAACGCAGGGATAACCTTCCGGGGATGTTTGATTTGTTTTTAGGCCAGCAATTTTGCGATAGTTTCTTTAAATACATCCATATTTAAAACAGGTTTATTGATGATATGCTCCTGTAGGATACCAATGTTTTTTAAGCTTTCAGGAATATGATAATCCGTGGAACCGGTGTGAATAATAAATTTCATCTCGGGTAAATTTTTATGAGCCTGAACAATGAGTTCATTACCGTCAATCCCCGGTAGGCGCATATCAATAATACCGACATCAATTTTTTTATTTGTTATGATTTCCAGTGCTAATGCTGGGGATTCTGCGGCGAATACTTCATAACCTTCGTCTTCCAGATAGGCCAGGGTATTTAATAAAATGGAAGGGTCATCGTCTACAACTAATATGCGAGTCATACTTTTTACCTGATGTATTGCTTTATTATTAAAGGTAAATCAACACAGGGATAATAGTAAATACAGTTAAATCCGACATTAACGATGAGTCGGTATAAGTTTACCTATGTGTTATTAAGTATATACCTAATTTAAATGAAAATGGGGGATCTAATGACAAGAAACTGCATTTAATTTTATTCATTAAAGAGTATCTTTTTTCTTCCATATAATTTTATTTATCTAAAGCCACATATAAAAATTATGAGTTTATAAAAGACTTAGAAAATGAAGATTAATTGAAGTGTTCATTCTCTTAGCAAATGCTTTGCTTTAAGTTATTTGACACACATTGTGTCATTTGACTCATTTTGACCTATATCAAAAGCCTAATAAGCAATTGATTTAATGACTAATAATTAATAGGCATAATTTGTGCCTATTGTCCTCTTAAATTTTAAAGTTTTGTAATCTTTCCCAGATTAGCGAAACAAAAAGTTCACCAAAGAAATAAATTTGCAGAGGTTACAATGCTAATAAAAAATAACCCACTTCTCATGCTATTAGTATGCTTTATTTTACTCCTTCCGTTTTCCGGAGTTTTGGCTTCCACTAATAGTTATGATCAAGCCTATCTTCATCCGGCTATTCCCCTGATGGATGAAGATGGCAACCACGTGCTAAATAGTGGTAATCCCTATAGTTCCAAAATGTCCTGTGGCAGTTCCAGCTGTCATGACTATGACAAAATAACAGGAGCTTTTCATTTCCAAATGGGGCGTGATGAAGCCAGTGATGATTACGGAATAATGCGTGGTTTGCCGCATTTAATTTCACCGGGATACTATGGCGGTTATAACTGTATGGGCGGGAATAATCCCGATATTCTGTCCAAGAAAAACAATGCCTCTGAAAAAGATTTTATGGATCACGGCTCACCGGGATTAGTACAACGCTGTGCCTCTTGCCATATGGGGGGGGGCTGGATGGAAACGGATCGCGAAGGTATCCGTTATGATGAAAAAGATGTTTCCAGCATAAATTACCTTGATGGCGATTACTATACTCGCCCCTCGTCCAGCGGTCATCATCGTTCAAGTGATTCCAGTGAAATTCATCGATGGGATTGGCAGGATAGTGGTGTAGTCGAAGCCGATTGTATGATCTGCCATGCCGATTTTAATGCTTTGAAAAAATTCCCGGCCAGTAATGTTGGCAGTGACAGTGATGAAGGTGCCGATAGCAGCTTTGATTATTGGGAAGCGCTACGTTTGGATATGTTGATTAAAAAAGGATTCTTCCGTGAAGCTAATACTTCGATCTGGGAATTTTATGACATCGCTCCCGATACTACTGATGGTAAACAATTAGTCAGTTTTAACCGCACAATTACCGAAGGTAAAGAAGGAAAAGATACCGGTTACGAGCTTAATTTAAATGCTGCCGGTAAACCACAAATGACCTGGAACGCCGATGCGTTTGATACGGATAAAAAAGTGGTCATCCCGATGTTGCGTTTTCCGCAAAATGAAAACTGTATGAATTGTCATATTACCAGTAACTCGCGTCGGGGTTTCTACGGTTTTGGTGATAATGCCACCATGACTTTGGATGAAGATGGTGTAGTGGAAGAAGATTATCAAGATGATGTGCACAAAGGAAAAACCTGGACTGCCGACAATGGTGAGGTACGTCAAATCGAAAACTGTAATACCTGTCATGCGCGTAACTATCTGAATCCGTCCTATGCCAATATGGACCTTTCGGCTAATCATAATTTCCTCAAAGGTAATTCCGATATGGATCTGCGCAATGATCTGGATTATGCCGATAATGCCAAGAATTGTGAGTATTGCCATGACACCTCAAATAATCCGGTGATTCCGTCCGGACATGATTCGATGCAAAGTGCCCACAAAGAATTATGGAAAGCCAATGGTGATATGCTGGGATACGAATCTTCTACTTTAGATAGAATTACCAAGACGCATCTGGATATTATCTCCTGTCAGGCTTGTCATATTACCGGTAAAAAGAGCCGTGGTCGTTCGTTGCAGATTATGTATCGCTATCGTCAGGCTGAAGATGGACAGAAAAAGATCATTCCCTATAATCCACGTATCCGTCATTACTGGAAGGATAAAAACAGTGATCGGGTGTTAAGCAGTGCCGAATCAAAGTCGGTATTTTCTACCAAGACCGATAGCGAAGGAAATCTTTATGGTGTAATTACCGATCCGGTTAGCGGTGAAGAAGTTGCTCAAGTAACGGCTAGCATTGGACGTCATGGTGTTTCTTATGGTGGTCCAAGCAGTTATGAGGACTTTATTAAGTTAAAGCAAGCCTACGATAATTTATTGGAATCCAAGGGCTTTAGTGACGTCAATATGCAACAAATTTGGATTGAATCCAATGAATATTTAATGTCACATAATGTCCGTTCCGCAGCAGCGTCGGTTCAGTGTGAAGAGTGTCACGCCAAGAAACAGTCCGGTGCGTTTAGTTCTTTGATCTCTCCCGAAAGCATTTTGGGTGCGGAAAGTGTTAAAACGATTACCGAACTGCCTGATAAACGCTTGGTGGATGAAGGTTATATAGTACTCGGAATGGATTACTTTAAGGTCGATGCTCAAGGTGTTGTAACGGCCAATGTGGATGATATTTTATATTCCACCAAGATCGATCCGTTTATGAGTATCTTAAAATCCAGTAGTGCCATTGCCAGTAACGGTCAGTTTAAATCGACTACAATTGCTGATGCATTAAAAGAAATTGATATTAATAATTCTGCTTTGCAAACTAGCCTAAGAACTGATATGGCGAGCGAGCAAGTATTTTTATTTAGCAACTATCAAGGTGACAGCAGTTTAAAAGCCAGTGCACTAATTGCTTCTTCATACGGTTCGGCGGAAGTGTTATTTCCGACCTATCGGGTAGAAATGCAGGTGTATAAAGAGATCACTTCAGAAGTTCGCGCCATGTTAACCGCTTCCTTACCGGGTTCTATTGTGGCTTCGTCTATTCATTGGTTTAAGGTGATGGATAAAAATAACCAAACAGTGAATTCTTTTTCCGAACAGTTGCTGGTTAAAATCCCCTATTCCGGCACTGCCGGAAATATTACCGTACTTTACTCTAGCGATGGCAATACCATTCAGCAGCTAGATAGCGACAAAATAAAAGCAGTTGAAGTCGCTACGGAACTGAATGACGGTTATGTGTTATTGAGTACGGATAGTCTGGGTTATTTTGTGGTCATGTCTAAATAATTAGTGGTCCCCCTTTCCAGAATGCGAGTAAACCAATTCTTCCTCCTCTTGGTACCTGGTTTACTCAGCATTCTGGCTTTTTTTGGAATGATCAATGAAAAACTTAACTAATCCCATTGCACAATCAGTGACCGATAATTCAAAACATTCGCCATGGTTGGAAAAATCCATCCCCTGGTTAGTTGGTGGTGGTTTGGCCTTGAGTCATTTGGCTACGGCATCCAATTGCAGTCTACCGCAACAAGGAAAATGCACGACTTGTGGGAGTTGTGTGTTTGCTCTTGGGACGCTAGTAACCTGGGCGATACTAAAGAAACCCAAAGATGGTGAATTATATCGCAAGCCCTAGCGGTGCTATGAAGCTGTTGATTTGGATCTTGTTGATATGGACGTTTGCCGGTATTGCGTACGCGGATAATTGGCGGGCTTCTATAAGAACAGCTTTACAGTTAGACAATCGACTCAGCAGTAGCAGTCTATGGTCGGGAGAAAGTTTATTCACCTATGCCTATGATGATGCTGAAAATGATCTGCACAGCCGGGTAAATTTTTTGCTACGTGGTGGTGAACACTTTTACCAACGCGGTGAAGCCTTATACGAGTTATCGCTGGAAAAAGGTCTTGATGCCTATTCAACTCGACTAAAAGCCGGGCGATTTGAACGAGCCGATAATTTGGGCTTCTATTTTTTAGATGGTATACAACTCAGTTATGAGCCGGAAAATGATCGCTCGATACAACTCTATCTGGGTAAACCGGGACGCATTGATGATGTGCGATCGATTAATGGAGATTACCTTTTCGGTGTTGAGCTATTTAACAGCTATAAAATAACTAGGAAAACAAACAAACTACCAACATTACTGGATATTCGATTGGGTTGGCAACGATTAAAAGATGATAGTGTTATTAATCGTTTTAATCTGGGATTGAATGCTGAAGGAAGCATAAATACTAATGCTAAACAGGTAGAGAAGATTACCGGACAGCTATTATTAAGTTATCAATATGAGCAACGTCAATTCGATGATTTTTTAGTCGAACTACAAGTTCCGCTTAATAAGGCTTTAAGGTTACGTTTTTCTTATGAATATTATCGTCCTGATCTCATTTCCAATCCGGGTTTTCGGGAACAGTTTTATAGCTATTATTCTCTGGGAAAGCAAAAAATTTGGCGAACCAATTTGAATTACCAAATTAACCGGGAACTGTCGCTATTTCTTGAAGGACTCCATTCCAATCGGGAAACGGCTGATTCAGGAATGGGAGTTCAGTTAGGGATGACGATTAAACACCCCTTTTCTGCCGATGACGATATGGATCTTTCCCTGTCCATGGATCACCTGGAGTTGGGTGAAGATGGTTTATCGAGTTTATATCTGTCGGTTAACAAAGCATTTAATTCCCGTACCAATTTGCAAGTAGACGGAATTTTACGACGCGAAAGAAAACGTCTAATGGGAAATAATACCGTTAAGGGACTGTATGGAAATTTAAGCTATATGTTAAAAAATAATCTGATTTTGTCATTGCAGGCTAAATTGATTAAACATTCCCGTCTACGTGACGAGCATCTGTTACGGATGAATGTCACTTATTATTTCGATAACTATAAGAAAAAACAGGTTCGCTCAAAGTATCAAAATATTATGCAATCCATGGAGCAGATGGATGGTTAATAACGGAGTAAAAATATTTTTTGCTGTTATGGCTTTATTGTTACTTTTCCCGCTAATTGCCTTGTCGGAAGAAAAAAACACTCAGCCGCCAAGTTGGTCGCAAAAACGTATTGAGCGTAAAGATATTTACTATCCCCATCAGGCTCATATGCAGGCTATGGAGCAAGAAGGTGATAGCTGCTTGTTATGTCACTCTTTTACGGCCAACAAAATAATCGATGAAAAACAATTACGACAGATAACCACCATAGCTAATGAACCCTTAGAAGCGATTTGTCACGATTGTCATCTTGATGATCTGCGTGCCCCCTGGCGTTGCAATATTTGTCATACTGATAAAACGACGATTTGGCCGGATGACCATAATTTTAATTATATTCAACAGCATAGCGAAGACTCGCGTATGGATGAGCAGCAATGCAAAAGCTGTCATCTGGATATTGCCTTTTGTAGTGTTTGCCATTTTCGTCGTAGTGGTGAGGTGAATTACCATCCTCTGGGTTATCAATCACGACATGGCCTAGATGCAAGGATGCAGGCATCACAGTGCGGACGTTGTCACAACAGTTTTTATTGTCGGGATTGTCATCGGTATAAGCAATGAACAAGATATTATTTCTAATATTAATACTGACCTTTCAATCGGTATCGGCATATTCCTTGCCGGACGATATTGTTTTGGATAAAAGCCATGGAGGTGACGGTTCGGCCTGGGGTATAAGTCATTGTGATTCCTGTCACCTATTAAATTTTATTCATGCCGATGCGAATCCTAAAGTAAAAACACTAACCCGGGATAAAGGTTATTCAACTTGCAGCGGTTGCCATGGTAGTAACGGCACCGGGCAGAAACGAGTTTGTGTCAGTTGTCACAATCAGAGTGATCTGCCATACGCCTCACATCAATCCGGTTCTTATCAGCATAACTTTATAGCTGATAACACCGATATTCCACTAACAGATATGGATTGTTTAACCTGTCATAGGAATTCCAATATGGATGGTGCCTGGGATATTAATGTGGATTTAAGCCGTTTTAATAAACTCGATCAGCCTTATCGTTTTGAAAGTGATTTTTGTTTGGCCTGCCATAATCGCGACCGGCAGCAAAGCGGATATGAGATCCCCGGCAAGGATTATCGTGATCCTTTAGTTGCCATGCCGGATAATTTTTCCGCCATCGATAAGCATGGTTTAAGTGTCGGTAGCGGCCAACGAACCTATGCCGGTTTGCGTCCGGGTTATCGCTATGGAATGGTTTTGGAATGCAGTGAATGTCACGCTATGCATGGTACTGAGAATGAAAAGCTCATTATCTCCAATGCCTATCATGGTGCGTCGCGTCTTGCCATGGCGATTAAACAGCAGGATATCGCTATCAATACACAAGGTGGTCAATATGCGCAATTTTGCGTGATCTGTCATCAAATGGAAAATCTGGTGGAAGAAGGTGTATTGGATACGGGCAATGGATTATACGGCGTTCATCAAGCAGATGGGCCATGTATTGAATGTCATCGACATGGTATGGCGGTACAAACCGGATTATGAACCATCGTATGCTGTTTTTTTACTGGGTAATTTGCTTTTGGATTGGGAGTTTTCCTCTTTATGCAGATAGCAAATTGCCGGAAATGCATCACCGCAGTGACCTGATTTTACCAAAAGACATGTTAAAACCTACCACTTTATGGTTTGAGAATACGGCTGATGGAGGCCAAAAAATTGTCTGTAAAACCTGTCATGGCATAGAAGGCATTGCTGAGATGGATTTTGTTGAGGTGGATCGAGACAGTGCCGATTTTTTACGTAATGGTCCTTATCAAAATATGACAGATTTTTGCTATTTGTGCCATCAGCGTCAGGAGAATCAACGCCCCAATATTCATATTCTCCTAACGGAAAATGACGAACGGAAAGACCAACAATGTTTGTATTGCCATCAGGAATTACCGCAACGGGATGACGAGCGACCACCATTGCGCTTATCAACCGAAAAACTTTGCCATGGCTGTCATTTGCGCACACCGCATTTAAATGCTCTGGAACATCAGAAACGGGTTGAAAAAGAGATGCAGAAGTATATGCAACAGCGAAGCGAAAAAACGGCGGTTAAATTGCCTCTGGGGGATAATAATCAAATTACCTGTGTGACCTGTCACGATCCACATCAACAAGGGGTTTTTAAACAAGCCCAATTAGAAGCAGAATATCAAGTCGGTAGTGACCTGAAACAGGGGATTAGCTATTCAGAACACCCTTGGGAAACTGTTTATGCCGCTGATAAACAGCAGCGTTTACAACAACTAGATCGGTCGATAAAGTTGCAATATCAGCGTATTGAATATGAGGTGTTACTTCGTCTACCGGCAAAGAATGGGGCCTTATGTTTGGCCTGTCATGATTTTTCAAAGGAAAGAAAGTGGTGATAAAGGTTATCGAAAAAATAACAGCCATTCCTAAAATGCAGAAGATCCGCTACTTGATTTTATTTATAGCGATTTTGGCTTTTATCGGCCCGTTTGCTTTTTTGCCTCAATTAGCCGGTGGTAATGATATGTGCGGACCACTTTGTATGCGGCGTTTTTATCTCTATTATCCTGGTATGACATGGCAGGATATCTGGGTGCATCTGTCGGTGGCTATTATCGGTGTGGTACTATTGGTGTCGATTTTATCGGTGACCTTTTTTAACGGTCGTCTATGGTGTTCTTATGTTTGTCCGGTTGGCGGGCTGGCAGAATTGGGCAGCCGTTTGCTTAATGATCGTTGGAAGATTGAGTTTCGTTCTTTACCGCAAATTTCCATTCGCTATGGTTATTTTGCTGTGTTTATCTTGGTAATGCCAATGTTAGGCGTTAGCGCCTGCAGTTTCTGTAATTTTATAACCGTACCGCGATTGCTAGAAGCGCTAATGGGTGAGTATCGCGGTGTTGTTTTTATTGTCTCTTCAGTTGGTTTGGTTAACCTGGGCCTTTTATTTTTACTTGGCTTTTTTGCCAATAAAGGGCGGGCTTATTGTCAATTTTTATGTCCTATTGGCGCTATGGATGGCATAGTCAATCGTATTGGTGCCAAGTTTCGTTATACCCACCACATTCGAGTCGAGACCAATCGTTGTTCCGGCTGTAAGGTGTGTGCCGAACAATGTATGTGTGGTGCCATAAAAATGGTTAATCAAATTGCCGTGGTGGACCAGTATTCCTGTATGTCTTGTCATGAGTGTGTGGATGTTTGTGATTGGAATGCCATTGAATGGACCACGGCCTCACGCAATAAAACACCCAAGCGAGTGAAAAAGAATATCGATATCTACCCGGAACCGGACTGGCAGTCGATTCCAGTGATTAGTTTACGGAATAGGCGTAAGAAAAAAGTACCCAAAAGCACTTTGGGTAGTGTCATAATCCCACTGTTTTTAGTCTTCTCCGGCATAACATCGGTCTTGATTTTATTGTAATAATGATGATGTTTAGAAAATTATTTTTAGTTATTTTGCTGCTAATGGCTGCTTCAAGCCAAGCTCAGGAGCGTTATACGGATCCGGATGGTTGTTTTTCCTGTCATGCTTTGAGTGGCTTGCAATATATTGATGAACAGGGCTTATTAAGAGATGCCAGTATTGACGAGTCCCATTATTATAGTTCTTTGCACGGGAGTGTTCCGTGTCGGGATTGTCATCGTCAGATCCGTTACTATCCCCATAAAGTGGAGAATGGAGAAGTTGATTGTGCTGAGACCTGTCATGTCAACGAGCCGTCAATTGGTGAAGCTTTCACTCATAAAGAAGTGGTCAAGGAGTTCCAACAATCAGCGCATGGTGAAGGCGCCACAAAGGGATTTACTGGGGCCAATCGCCTGGCCGAAGAAGACCGCAGTCAATCACCCTCGTGTCGTCGCTGTCATAGCAATAGTGCCTATATTGAAGCGCATCAGCTGGATAATTTTATGGAGTCGTTTCAACATACCAATACCGAGTGTGGAACCTGTCATCAGGGTGAAGCCTGGCGTAATCAGCTCTCCGGTCATATTTTAAGGCGTTTTATCGGCGCTCGTTGGAAAAAGACTGAAAGCAATAAAATCTGTAATGATTGCCATGCCGATATAGCCACAATGCAAAAAGTACAATTGACTGCAGAAAATGGTAAAGATAAACAAGCCAGTTCATATCGGTGGCAACATGCCAGTGCCAGCTATGCTAAAAGTTTACATAGCCGACTTTTGGTCACCGAAAATGAGTCGGGAGCTTCCTGTTTGGATTGTCATGCACCAGGTGATGCTCCGGGAGGCAATAGTTTTCGGCATCAAATCAAACCAGCCGGTGAGTCGGCATCGGCTACCCATCAAGACAATCTACCGCAAACCTGTGGCCAAAGCAGCTGTCATGAATTTGCCCAACATCCCAGTAATGAAGAATTTGTTTTAGCCGATCAACATAGCCTGGATCGTTTGCCCCATCCGGAATACCAATTGGCGTCATTATTTGATCCACAGCGTTTGGAATCCAATTGGTATCGGGCATTTTTAATTCTTGCCCTATTGGCGGCGGTATTTGGCTTGGGGCAACTATTACAATTTATTCTGGTGTGGCGCAGTGAGAATAGTGAGCCGTTGTTTGGCAGTGGGCATTTTAAAAAGACTATGTTGGGAAGGACTAACAAAAATAATGTGAAAAACGGTCGTAAAAAAGTTGAGCCTAAGCGTAAAAAGGGGACTGGGAAATGACAGCTGGATACATTAGGTTTTTATTAGGATTGCTTTGTTTTTTTTCTTTGGTTCTTAATTTATCGGCAGATAATAAAATATCGGCGCTTGCTAATCTGCCGTTATATCTTTCCTTAATTGAGTTTTCTCAACCAAATGCAGAGGTATTGGCTGAGGCTAAACTGAAATTACAGGAAAAAAAAGCGATTGAACTTAAAAAAAATTTGACCTTAAATCCCTTTCATCAACGTAATGGTCAAACACTAGAAGAAAAAACTGCTGTTTCCAAACAGTCTTTTTGCGGTAGTTGTCACCTTCCACTGCCGCATCAAAAAAATCTCAGTAGCCGTGCCTTTAATAATATGCATAGTCGATATATTGCTTGTGAGACCTGCCATTTTGATTCTGAAAAATTACCCCGTCAGGAGCAATTGTCGTATCAATGGTATGACCACAATCGTCGTACTGCGGTAGACGCTAATGCTTCCCTATTTAAAATGGATAAAGGGCAATGGCAAAAAAACATCGATTCCCATATTAAAATCACCCCCTTTTATGACGGACAAGCAGCCATTATTACCCGTCAGCATTTGTATGTTGAAAAACTGATGGAGAGTTGGGAAAAAGCAGACATTAACTTAAAGGCAAAGTTAAAAGTACGTACTCACTTACCTTTAAAGGAGGAAGGTTTCGAGTGTATGCAATGCCATAATAAACATGATGGTATACTTGAGCTCGCTTCTTTGGGGGCTGACTCCGAGCAAATTCGCCAATTTCAAAACAATATTATCACTCAGTTTTTTAAACGTTACGGAAAATCCGGCGACCATTTGCCCGACCGAAAACAAGCCGGATCCAAAGAGATTGAGCGGATTCGAATCAATGATTTATTACGTTAGTTATGTTCAATAAGTTATTACTCGCTGTTTTCTTCGGAATATTTCACTCAATGGCTTTTGCCTCTGATAGGGTTCCCTATATTACCCAATCTTTAAAATTATCTGCTGATATGCAGCAACCTTCTGCACTAGCGGTTGATCAGCAAAGCCAGGTTTATATTCTGGATGGTTTAAATCAAAGAGTCGTTATATTTGATGATTCCGGTAGGAAAATTAAAAGTGTTGCCTTAAGCCTAAGCGGTAATGATAGTCATACGGCGCCCATGGATATGGTCATTGACAAGGCGACTTGGCTGATCGCCGATCCCGATCAGCATCGTATATTAAGATTTAGTCCCCAAGGTAAATTGCTGGAAAAAATTGTTTTAGAAGGCCTGCATAGGCCGACCCTTAAGCTCCCGGAACCTATTGCTCTAAGCTTAGATGAAGATGTGTTGTATTGGTCGGATAGAGCTAACCATCAAATTTGTCGCCAGTCTTTAAAGGAAAAAGGATTGGCAAACTGTTTTGGTCAATATGGTGAAAGCAGTGGCCAATTCCGATTCCCTTATCAAATGGCCATGGATCGAGATGGCTATATCCATGCTATCGACGTGTTAAATGGTCGAGTTCAGATGTTTAATAGTCGCGGTCGTTATTTTTCCTCTATCAGTCGCTTTGGTGTAGAGACCGGAGATTTATTTCGACCCAATGGTATCGCATTTGATGATAATGACTTTATGTATGTGTCGGATAGTTATTTGGGATATATTTCCATCTTTAAATCGGGTCGTTTTATCGATTATTTGCGCGATAAGGATAATCAAACCGTTCGATATCAGATGCCGGTTTATTTAAAAATCAGCAATAAAAATTTATTGATTGTCGATTCTTTGGATAATTCGATTCAAAAGCTTAATCTGGCCTATAAAGCATTGCAAAAAACGACAACGAAGCGAAAGTTAAAACCTTTAAGTTCGCAGAAAAACTGTATTAGTTGTCATGTTTCTTGGGCCGATAGCTCAATTACCGACTCAGTTGACAATTCTGTGTTACCGGTGGCCTCTGAAAAAATGTGTTATAGCTGTCACCATGGTGTGGTGGTAGAGTCCCGTCGGGCTATGATGCATCAATATCAACATCCCTCGATTTACCAGAAAAGCCTGTTAAATCCAGATGCTAAACTTACTGAAAAGGATGATAAAGTACCGACTGGATTTCCTCTTAATCAGGATAAAAAGCTGCTGTGTAGTAGTTGTCATACTCCGCATAATAGTGATGAAAATCAGGAGGTGCTTTATGATGATCACAGTAATGCCTGGTTAAGGGTAAGTAATCGTAGTGGTGATTTGTGCGAACGTTGTCATCAGTCCAAAAGCATCGGTGCGAGAGAAAAACAAGACCACGATAGTAGCGTCAGTAACCATCCTCTTGGTATTCATTTTGGTACTGAAAAAGAATACCAAGGTCTAGCGGTCGTAGCTGAACATTATTTAGAAAAAGGCCTGCCAAAATTATTACAAATCAATGGCGGGATGTTGGATCAACAGCAGGCATTAATTTGTCAGACCTGTCATCAAATTCATGCCGGTAAGGATAAAGCATTATTGGTCTTATCCAATCAAGATAATCAACTTTGTAATAGTTGTCATCAAAGTAAAACAGCCGATGATAAAAAATCGGCCCGTAAAAAAGGTATTCATCCGGTTAATATTGTTTTGGATAAACCGATAAATCATCAAGGTCAATCCATATCCGAAATAAAATGTGAGAGTTGTCATCAAGTTCATAACGGTGCGGCCGATAGTCCTTTATTTAAAGAAAACTTGACTGCTCAGGAAGATCAATTATGTTTTATCTGTCATAAAAAGAAATATTCTAAAAATCCGGAACAGGCACATCGGAAGGGGATTCATCCTGCCAACTTCCGGTTAACAGAACCACGATTAAGAAACGGTAAAAAAATAAATGAAGTTAGCTGTTATAGCTGTCATAGTTTGCATAGTGGAGTTCCCAATTCCTCACTTTTAGTCACACAAAAAAATAAATCCAAGATTGCCGATACGGAATTGGCTTTATGTGTCAGTTGCCATCAGGAGCAATATGCTAAAGACAAACAACAGGCCAGAGCCAAAGGAATTCATCCCGTCGATATCAAACTGGAAAAGCCGATTAAAGTAGGGAAAATAAAGATAGAGCACCTAACTTGTGCCAGTTGTCATCGGGTACATAATGGTCAGGTAAATTCGGCACAGCTTTGGGATGGTGACAAAAATATTAATAAGGTTGAAGCGCTTTGCGCAGCGTGTCACCAAGGTCAATATGCAAAATCCAAGCAAGAGGCAATAGATAAAGGTATTCATCCGCTTAATCTGGAATTAGAGCAAGCCGTTCAAATTAATAACAAAGAAGTGAAAGTAGTCACTTGTTTGAGTTGTCATTCAGTCCATCAAGGCAAGAAAAATACTGCGGTTTTACATGAAGATATCGAAAATGGAGAACTATGTAAAAATTGCCATAAACAACAGCAGAGAGTTATAAATACTGATCACGACTTAAGGAAGACGGCACCGAAATCCAAAAATCATTTTGGTCAATCCCCGCAACAGGCAGGACTATGTGGTAGTTGTCATAGTATGCATCAAAGTAATAAAGTTAAGAATAATCTACCGAAACTATCATCACTGAAAATTCGACACCAACACAATCCGGATATGGAGAAGGTTTTATTCCAACGTGATCAACTTTGTATCAATTGTCATCAACCGGACTCTATTGGCAAGGAAAAAGTCGTTAATCATTTTAGTCATCCCCATCGAGATCTGATTTTGCGTTCTGATCCAAAACATATGCCCTTATTAAATAAAGATGAGTCGGGCAGCGGTAAAGAATCAATAGATGAATTTGGTTCGATTGCCTGTATTACCTGCCACGATCCGCATATCTGGGATACTGAAAAAAAGTTGGAAATCGAGTCAAACAAAAATCGGGATGGCAATAGTAATAATAGTTTCTTAAGACAAAAGGATGTAAAAGAGAGTTTTTGTATTAGCTGTCATGGAATCGAGTCTCGATTAAAGTACAAATATTATCATGATAAAAAGCACTCCCGTAATTTGGGTATTAAATATATCAAATAGCTAACTAATGAGTGTGGCTTTTTTATGGGGATTGGACTGGGAAAATTGTTCGAATTAAACTATATAAATATATAGATAATCTTTTAATAAGAAACAAAAAAAAGTGATCAATATATTACTTATCGATGATTCAGAAGATGAATTATTTCTCCTAGAAGATGAACTGATGCAAGGCGGTTTATCTCCAGTAATAACTCGTATCGACAATGAAAAGGATATGCTTGCAGTGCTATCCTCAAAGATAGTATGGCACCTGGCTATTGTTGACTATGTTCTCCCCGGTTTTAGTGCTCATAAGGCACTGGAGTTGCTCAAGCAAACCAAAGCTGATATTCCTGCCATTGTCGTATCGGGACAGGCCAGTGAAGAAAATGCTGTTGTGATGATGCGTCAGGGAGCTCGCGACTATATCTCCAAAAACAATCGCTTCCGTTTAATTCCATCCATAATCCGCGAATTGGATAGCTTAAATCGTCGTAAAGCCGAACAGATTTTTGAAAAAAAATTACGTCAGACTGAACAAAAGTTGGCCGCTGTTGCCGAGGCGGCACATGATGCCATCATTTTGATGAAGGAAGACTGGACTATCGAGTTTTGGAATCCCGGAGCTGAAAGGGTTTTAGGCTATTCCAGACATGAGGCGATCGGCTTAAATATTAATCAAATTTTAATTCCTAAACGCTATAAAAGATTATTTCGACGGGCCTTTAAAGATTTTTCCTCAGAAGGAAAAATTGCTATATTAAATAAAACTTTTGAGGCCATGGTATTACATAAAAATAATAAAGAGATCCCGGTAGAAGTCTCTTTATCGGCAATTAAGATAGATGATGCCTGGATGGCTATCGGTATTTTACGGGATATCAGCCATCGCCGAGAATTAGAGAGAAAACTTCGCCAATTAGCGACTCATGATGCGTTGACCGGCTTGATAAACCGGCGCGAAATTCTTCGCCAACTCCAGCATGAAATGCAACGCTACCAGCGTTATCACTCCCCTATTACGCTATTTTTTATCGACATTGATTATTTTAAACACATTAACGATAAGTTTGGCCACAAAGTCGGCGATGAAACTTTAATCGATTGTGCACAGAGAATGAGTCGCTTAATGCGGAAAAATGATATTGTCGGGCGTTATGGCGGTGAAGAGTTTTTGGTAATACTACCCGAAACTACTGTTGAAAAAGCATTTGAGTTGGCAGAACGTTTGCGGGTAAATATCGGTAGCAATACGGAAAAAAAATTACCGGACTACACAATCAGCATTGGTATAGCTCAGTTGTCCGATCCGCAAATGTCAATCGATGAGTTCATTAATCGGGCTGATAAAGCGATGTATAAAGCCAAGCTGGCAGGGCGAAATCAAGTTTATCTGGAATCGACGGAGGTGTTAAGTGAATGATTTATTTGAATATTCAGGTGAATTGGAGCAGGCTATATTAAGTACTAACCAAGTCAAGGCCGAGCAATTATTGTTGCAGCTTAACGAGGTCTCTACTCAGGATTTTGTTGAACAGGTTATGGTACCGGCAATGCAACGCATAGGAAACGGTTGGGAAAACGGAACAGTTGCAATTTCCCAGGTTTATATGGGGGCAAAAATTTGCGAGAAGCTCATTGCTAAAAGCAGTGACCCAAGCGGAGAATTCAGACAACCGCAATTGCATTTTGCTATAGCGGTACTGGAAGACTTTCATCTGTTAGGAAAAAGTATCGTTTATTCTGCTATACGGGGGATCGGTTATCGTATTGATGATTATGGCCGTGTAACCGTGGAGCAACTAGTGGAGAAGGTGGCGGCAGATTCGGTGGATATTATACTGGTTTCTACGCTGATGTTACGCTCTGCACTGCGAGTTAAAGAATTACGGAAAAGCTTCGATGCGCGCGGATTGCAGACTAAGATAATCGTGGGTGGTGCACCGTTCCGCTTTGATCAGGAGTTATGGAAAGAGGTGGGAGCTGATGCCACTGCAGTAGGCACTTCAGAGTTATTACCCATTATAGAACGCTTGAGTGGGGAGAGAGACAATGACTAACTCATTACAACGCACTTTGACGGCCTTATCATTCAAAGAGCCAGATAGAGTTCCCCTGTTTCTGTTATTTAGTATTACCGGCGCCAAGTTTCAAAACTGCTCCATTAAAAACTATTTTACCGATGCCGAAGCCGTGGCCGAAGCCCAACTGCTTATGCAAAAGCGTTACCGTCAAGATTGCTTGTATGCCTTTTATTATGCCTCGGCCGAAACTGAAGCCTTTGGTGGTGATACCATCTATTTTGACGATGGGCCTCCGAATGCCGGAGCCCCCATTATAAGAAGTGCTGCTGATATCGCTAAACTGACCGTTCCTGTTTTGGAGGAGGTCCCGGTTTTGCAGCGTATTTTAACAACAGAACAATTATTAAAACAGCAAGTAGGGGATCAAGTTCCAATCGTGGGGGTAACCATTTCGCCGTTTTCACTGCCGGTAATGCAGATGGGGTTTGAAGCCTATCTGGAACTCATGTATAACGACGAACAGGCCTTTTGGCAGTTGATGAAAATCAACGAAGAATTTAGTGTGAATTGGGCCAATGCCCAGTTGGCCGCTGGTGCTACGGCTATTTGCTATTTCGACCCGGTTTCCTCGACCACGATAATTCCTCGGGAAAAATATTTACAGACCGGTTACAAAATTGCCAAACGAACCATAGCAAAGATCAATGGTCCGACGGCAACCCATATGGCATCGGGTCGGTGTGCTCCCATTGTCGACGATCTGGCTGAAACGGGAACTGCTATTATCGGAGTCAGTACCCTTGAAGATATTAGTCATTTAAAGCAAGCTAGTTTTGGTAAAGTCAATTTATTGGGTAATTTGAATGCCGTGGAAATGCGCCGCTGGAGTGAAAAGCAGACAGAACAGGAAGTGAAAAAACTTATTGCCAAGGCTGCTGTAGGAGGTGGTTTTTTATTGGGTGAAAATCATGGGGAAATCCCCTGGCAGGTCCCTGATGAGGTTTTGATGCGGATTTCCGAAACTGTGCAAAAATGGGGGAATTATCCCCTGGATTGGGTCGACGATTATGGATTCTAATCCGACTATTTACGTTTGTCCCTATCTATTGAAAGAGGTTCAACAGGTTTTGCAAAATAGTCGTTTTGCCGGAGTGGATGCTGTTGCAGTGCAATTGCACTGTGACCTTCCTCCCCGACAACTACTGACACTACAGAGTAGTCCCGTTACTGATACAAATCAGAGTGTTGTGTTAGGGGGTGGATGTCTATCTTGTCTGGATAAAGACTATAGTAACCTTAACCTCTATATTCCTAACACCGAGTTATGTTTCGAGATGCTTATCGAGCCTAACGATTTACATGAATATATAAATCAAGGAGCCCATATTTTTACCCCGTCCATGTTAGATGACTGGGATAAGATCAATGAACAATGGCAGTTTAAGGATACCGAGCGCAAGGACTTTTTCCGGCAGTCGAGCAACAAGTTGGTTTTATTGGATACCGGAGTTGTTGAAACGGCACCGGAAAAATTTAAAAAACTGGCCGATAGCTTGGATATTGCTTTTGAAGTGCGTCCGGTAAGTCTGGATCGACTTGAATTTATTCTATTACAATACCTGTTTGATTGGCAGGCATTGAAGTTGCTAGACAAAGACAAGCGCTTGGCAGACTATGCCATGATCAACGAACTGCTCAGCCAAATGGTACTTTTTTTTGATGAGTCGCAGGTAATCGAGCAAGTGCTGGAAACCTTTCATATGTTTTGCGCTGCAAGCAATGTTATCTATCTATCCCTTGATGATGCCCATCAGGGGAATTTGTTTTCGCTTAACCCGGTCGATAATAGCGAAGAATTTATCCACCGGTTGCAACAACAAATCGAGGAGTATCGGCTGGAAAGTAATGGTTTCCATCTTCTGGTTAAACGGGATGAAAAAATCCTCGGAATTGTTGCCGTCGATGAGGTTGCTTTTCCGCAATACCTTAATCACTACCTTAATCTGGCCCGTAATATTGTGCCGGTGATAGCTCTGGCGATTAACAATGCGAGAATCTATCAGAAACAGTTGGCCGCAGAACGGGAAATTCGTAGTTTAAATGCTGCACTGGCTAATCAGTTGGATTCCGTAAATGCCTTAAATAAAGAATTAGAGGCATTTACCTATTCAGTGTCTCATGATTTAAAAGGCCCGTTACGCAGCCTGGATGGGTTTAGCAATATTCTGGTCCGTGATTATCCACAACAACTGGATGAACGCGGTCAGGGATTTTTAGAACGTATTCGGGCCAATGCCCAACGTATGGGAGAGTTAATCGATGACTTATTACGTTTGTCTCGTTTAACACGGGCTGAGTTAAAAGTTAAAACATTGGACCTGTCGGCAATGGCCAATGAGATCAGCCAGGATTTATTGCAGTCTGAACCAACTCGAAAGTGCCAATTTAGCATAGCTGAAAATTTATCATCACAGGGCGACTATTCTTTGGTTAAAGCGGTATTGGAAAATTTAATCGGAAATGCCTGGAAGTATACCGGTAAATGTCAACAGGCCGAAATTAAAATTGAGCAAACCTTAATTAATGGGCAGAGCTGTTTCTACATTCAAGATAATGGTGCCGGATTCGATATGGAACTGGCTGATAAGTTGTTTGCTCCTTTCCAGCGTTTGCATAGTGCCACGGACTTTCCCGGTAGCGGAATTGGCTTGGCCACGGTACAAAGGATTATTCAACGCCATCGTGGGAAAATATGGGCTGAATCTGAACCCGACCGAGGTGCCAGTTTTTATTTTACCCTAAGAACCCGTGAAACTATTGACGGAACATAACTCCAAACTTTGGTTATAACAGATGAAAAAAGATATTTTATTAGTTGAAGATAATCCTGATGATATCGCCTTGAGTATGGAGGTGTTTGATCTGTTAGGAATCAAAAAAAGGGTTAAGATTGCCCAGTCGGGAGAGGAAGCATTGAATATGTTATCCGATAAACATGGCGACAAGTTAAAACGCTGGAAAGTTATCCTACTGGATTTAAATTTACCGGGGATCAATGGCACCAAGGTTTTGGAAAAAATTCGTCAAAACCCTGACACAGAAAGTATTCCAGTGGTTATGTTGACCTCATCAAATCGCCAAGAAGATATATCAGCAAGCTATCACGGGGGAGTGAATAGCTATGTCTGTAAACCGGTTAACTTTAAAGAATTTGTTAAATTAGCAAAAACTTTAAAATTTTATTGGAGCGATATTAACCAAGTTCCCTATTGTTAATAATGAAATCTTCCATTTTAATATAGAAGGCATATAGCTATACAACCGGATTTATTTTGTTAAAATGTCGGTGAAACATCCGGGTCAGAACCTGAAAGAACTGTTTCAACCTGAATCATCGCATTCAATTTCACAAAAAAATCTTCTACGCTTGAAAGACCTTCTATTTTTTCTAGTCTGCTGTCTTTTACAATAAAGCTAACCGATACACTCAATCTTTGAGTATGTTCGTCGTAGACTGGTTCAATATCAACATTACCTCCGGATGCCGTAAATGCATCCATGACTTGCTTGAGGTGTTTTGTTGGCTGCAGCTTCAGAAATTCGAAATAAACTTCGGCAAATTCATTGCCCGATAAATTGTGCTTTGATTTTAAATCAGTGTATTGGGGATCAGAAAGACGAGCATCTATCTGATGATCCCTATTGATGTATTTCTTGCCTAACTCTAATTCCATGTTATCTAGATACACATGACTTAGTTCAACAAGAAGGGATTCATGTTTTTCTAAAAGTTCTTGATTCATTTTCGACCACTCAATAAAAATATAGAATTGCGACTAAAAAACTTAAAAATTGCTACTCTGTCTGCTTTCAGTATCATTCGCCAATCAATGTAAAAAAATCAATCCCTAAGAATAGTCGCCAAGGGCTGATAGGTGGGTATTATAGCACCAACATTATTTTGATGTTCAGCTGGTTGTGAAATTCAATATTTCAAATGTTTGGATTCTATCTATTTCTTTGATAAATAGTGCGGGAATTTGTTTTGAGAATGAAATAAAATGGATTTTTAATGTCTTACTTAATAAAGTATCAGACTAATCATGGGGAGGTTAGATATGAAACTTTTAATTTGTTTTATAACGTTATTTTTACTACTCATTTCGTCACAATCTTTAGCGATACAGAGAATCCAGCCCGAAGATTTGAGTTATCAAGGGGCCTTTCGTCTACCTGCCCAAACGATGAACTCAAGTTGGGAATATAGTGGCTACGCCATGACCTATTATCCATCCGGAGATCCCAATGGAGTCAACGATAACTATCCGGGATCATTATTTGCCGTTGGCCATGACCATCATCAAATGGTATCTGAAATTAGTATTCCTGTTCCGGTTATTTCCACTACAAAAAATGTTTCTGAACTAAACACGGCTTCTACCCTACAGGGTTTTCAGGATATTACCAATGGCATGTTTGGGTCGTTGGAAATTCCTCGTGCAGGACTGGCATATCTGGCGGCACAAGGCAGTCAAAGTAGCGATAAATTGCATTTTGCTTGGGGACAACATTTTCAAGGTGGTGACACCAGTCATGGTTGGAGTGAGCTTAGCTTGACTAATCCGAATCCTAAAGGAGCCTGGATATTTGGAAATTATGCCAACTATACCAGCAATGATTATCTATTTGAGGTTCCTTCCAGTTGGTCTGATAAATACGCTCCCGGTATGCGTATTGCGACAGGTCGTTATCGAGATGGTGACTGGAGTGGTCATGGCCCTGCCTTATACGTTTATCAACCTTGGCAAACTGATAATCCACCTGCCGCTGGTTCATCTATAAGTAATATCAAACCTTTATTACTCTACGGCATTCAAGAACCGGGTATGATAGAAATCACTAACAATGATGGCATGGAAATGGAAGGTTATAGTCGTGCTGATGAATGGTCCAGTGCCGCTTGGCTAACCACTAGTGAGAAAGCTGCGGTTATATTTGTAGGAACTAAAGCCATTGGAGAAAGCTGGTATGGTTATTCCAATGGTGTCGTTTATCCCATTTCAGGTGATCCCAATGATGTGATCCCTCCATTACCGGATTGGCCTCATGATGATAGAGGTTGGTGGTCGGCTGATATTCGAGCCCGAATTCTATTTTATGATACCGAAGATCTGGCTGAAGTGGCAACCAGACGAATCAATACATATGATCCTCAACCCTATGCTTATCTGGATATCGATCAATATCTTTACAATCCCGGTTTTGATTACCAGCGTGGAAAGCGATATCTAATTGGTGCAGCAGCTTTTGATCGGAGTAATGGTTATCTATATATTATGGAACGATTAGCCGATGAAGATCGTAGCCTGGTTCATGTTTGGCAACTTGATAGTAATTCTAATAACTGCCCGACCGTCAATAATGACCTGCGGCTTCATATTGCCTGTGCTCAATATGGCGGAGATAAAATTACGGCTTCTATACAAGCGGCCAATCCCAGCGGTATTAGCAGTGGACTAAACTGGCGTTTAATGCCTTTAACATATGGCTCTGCAGAAACAAGTGACACTTGTATGCAATTAGATAGTGATTTGTTATTGAATTTTAGTTGTGTCACCTATGCAAATAACCAATACTCCTTTAGTTTGAAATTCTTGTCGGAATCCAGTATCGATGGGGAGTTTTATTGGTCAATGGAGGTGGATTCCCTACAATTAGCAGATTAAAAAATCGGTGTTCATATTTGTACGAGAGCGAGCCATTTATTATGCAGTGAGAGTGCTTTTTGTCTAATTTATCCTAACTTTGTACCTTCAACGCTAACAGCATTTCATGTTAATTGCCCAATTGCTAGGTTAAAAAATAGTTATCGTTAGATTTGAACACTGTGGTATTTTTGGGCTATTTTGACGAATTCATCGAAGCATGCTAGAAATGCATCACTAATTTCCGGGTCAAAGTGACTACCTTTTTCGGCAATAATAATTTTTCGGGCATCATTAAATGACATCGGAGCTTTGTATACTCTTTGGGTAACCAGAGCATCAAAGACATCTGCTATAGCCATAAGTCTTGCTGAAACAGGGATATGATCCTCAGCTAAATTATCAGGATACCCTGTTCCATCCCAGCGCTCATGATGCCAATGGGCTATTTCTTTGGCTAAGTCCAGAAATTCGACAGGTTGCTTAACGTCTGTTTCGGCATTTTCTATCGCCCTGGCTCCAATTTCTGCATGTGTTTTCATGATTTCCCATTCTTCGGGAGTTAATTTGCCTGGTTTGAGAAGAATGGAGTCAGGTATTCCAACTTTACCAATATCGTGTAATGGTGCGGATTTGGTTACTTCTCGAATAAAATGCTCGGTAATTACCGATTTAAAACGAGGAGACTCTTTTAATTTTTTTGCTAAGACTTGAATATAGGATTGGGTTCGAAGGATATGATCACCTGTTTCTGGATCACGTGTTTCGGCTAAATGAGCTAATGCCCTGATACTCACATTTTGGATATTTTGATTTTCCTCTAATCGTTTCGTTACTTCTGCCTCAAGAATGATATTTTTATTGTTCAAAAAATCATGTGCTTCTTTTATCGTTAGTTGTCCTTTTACTCGAGCTAACATTGTTGCTGGTTTGATTGGTTTCAATATGTAGTCTGCAGCCCCTAGCTTTAAGCCTTTCTCTTCGTCATCATCTTCGTCCTTGGACGTGACAAAAATGATTGGAATATCACAGGTTATAGGATTTCTTTTTAGTTGTGAAATTACCGAATATCCATCTTTTTCCGGCATGACGACATCAAGTAATATTAAATCTGGTCGAGGTTCAGACATGGAAATTTTCAATGCCCGCTCTCCTGAATTTGCCGCTAGTACCCGATAAAATGGCTTCAAAATATTATTCATAACCGACAATATTGTCGGTTCATCATCGACGACTAAAATAGTTGCCTTGCTCATTATTGATCCATCTCTTTATTATTCGCCATATTGCAATGGTACATCATCAAAACAATGATGGACCTATATCTCCTGTTAATTTGATAATACGCATTCTTTAAGTACAAAGTATAGCTTAATTGTATCAAAGTATTACATTCTAATAATTGAGCTATATTATTTTTTTTAATCCTTACAAAGCACATCCGTTTATAACGTTTGGACAAAGCTTTTAATTGCTTTTACTTCAGAATACAAGTTATCAGTAAGTTCTGAAATAGCTTGATGATCAAGGGTATTACAAGACATTTCTAAAGACTCGGATAAATTGGCAAGTGATTCGGCTCCTATCATGATCGATGGGGTCTTAAGTTTATGGCAAAGAAAAGAAATCTTTTTATAGTCATCTATATCGAGTGCTGATTCCAGTTGACCTATTATTTCATTGAGTTGAGGAATAAACTTTTCTTTTATCATGCGAATCGCTTTAGTTGTATCACCATGAAATCGTTTTGAAGCGAGGTTAAGGTTGATCGGCACAGAAGCTGTTTTTTCCGTGTCCACAAAAGCTTTTAATTCATGCAAAGCTTCAGGATAATTAAACGTATCAATATATTGAGAAACTATTGCTGCCTTTAATCCTAAGACTTGTTTAAAAATGGCTTCTGATTCGCGATAACAATCATTTGCGTCGGTATCGTTTATTTTAAGTAACTGAATAAGTCGCAATAGTGTTTCGTGTTGTTCGGATTCATTGACCGTTTTTGGACTGATGGTGCCATCCTTTATATTGATTAATGCGTTATGAACTATCTCGTATTCACTTTTAAGAGCCGCGATTAAATCAGATATCTGTTGAACATCCAACTGGTTTTCATATGACCTTAGATACGTTTCTATTTCAAAAGCGGCATCCCTGATTCCCGTTAATCCGAGGGTGCCGGCACTTCCTTTTAGTGCATGAGCAATATGGCGAATCTTGACACCATTTTCAGTTTTAAGATGTGAACCCAATGTATCCAAATCGTCAGCATGATGGGAATAAAATTGCTTTAACAACTTGAGATAAGTGTCGACATCTCCGCTAGAATTCTGTAAACCAACCTTGATATTAATACCAGGGGTATTTTTCAAGTTGTCGGGAATAAGGTTTGTCGGAACTTCTTCTTTTTCGTTAAGAGGTTCTTTTCCTTTGCCTGCAGATGTCTGGGGTAACCATTTGACGAGGGTTGAATAAAGATTCTGTAAATCAATCGGTTTAGCTACAAAATCGTTCATGCCGGCTTCGATACAAGCGCGTCTATCGTCTTCGAAAACGTTAGCGGTCATGGCTAATATGGGGAGTGTCGTTTTCCCTTCCATCGCTCGAATCATTTTTGTGGCTTCCAATCCATCCATCTCTGGCATTTGAACGTCCATGAGAATTAAATCATACGAACCGTTTTGAACACATTTGACCGCTTCGATTCCGTTTTCTGCTGTTGATACCTTAAGCCTAACCTCACTTAACAAATCCGATGCCACTTCAAGATTGATTTCATTATCTTCGGCCAGTAAGACATGTCCACCGGCATACTGATTAATCAATAGCGTTTTATGGTCTATGGTTTCTGTGTGTGCGGTGGTTCCTTTATCGTTCTTACTGTGTTTTAACCAAGCGGTAAACCAGAATGTGCTTCCCTGGTTTAATTGACTTTCGGCGCCAACTTTACCTCCCATCAGCTGCGCAATATGTTTATTAATTGCAAGACCTAAGCCGGTCCCGCCATATTTCCGGGTCGTAGATGAATCGGCTTGTTCAAAGGCATTAAATAAATCGTCCAATTTTTCCGATTCAATACCAATACCGGGATCTTGAACTTCAAACCGTACTAAAACCTGGTCATCTTTTTCGTCTAGTTTCTTGGACCGTAAAAATATGGTCCCACGTTCGGTAAATTTGACCGCATTGCCGACGTAATTAATCAAAGCTTGCCGAAGTCGAGTTTGATCACCGTTCAACCAAATAGGGACAGCATTTTTATCGACTTCAATCCTTATTCCCTTGTGTTTCGTTTGTTCATTAAATAAGGATTGAATATGATCAAAAAGGGCATCTAAATGAAAATCGCCTTCTTCGAGTACTATTTTTCCGGCTTCGATTTTAGATAAATCAAGAATATCGTTAATGATGGACAGAAGGTGATTAGCGGAACTATCTATTTTTTTCAGGCGATTTTTTTGCTTAGGGGTTATATGTGTTTGTTGAAGAAGGGCTGTTAAGCCAATGATGGCATTCATCGGTGTTCGGATTTCATGGCTCATATTGGCCAAAAAAGCACTTTTGGCTCGGTTCGCACTGTCCGCTTGTTCAAGTGCTTTTGCCAATTCTGTAGTACGTTTTTCGACTAAGTCTTCCAGGTGATATCGATACTCATCTAATTCATGGGCTATTTTCTTTTTCTCGGTAATATCTTCTTGGACGGCGACATAGTGACTTACTCCCCCGTCCTGTTGTTTAATTGGTGAGATGATTGCAAATTCGATATATTCTTTTCCATCTTTTCCTTGGTTATAAAGTTCTCCTTGCCAAGATAATCCCTGGGTCAATTTTTCCCATAATGCTTTATACGTTTCTGCAGGAGTGTTACCACTTTGAAGTATACGGGGATTCTGACCGATAACCTCCTTCGCTTGATAGCCTGTTGTACGACTAAATGCTTCGTTAACATATTCTATCTCGGCATTCAGGTTCGTTATGATGATGCTTTCCGGACTTTGTTCTACAGCCTGAGCCAGTTTACGCCATTCTTTTTCAATTTGTTTTCGTTCAGTAATAATACGCCCGATACCGAGGACACCGACAAGACCACCGGATGGGTCATATACCGGCGTTTTTATGGTTTCAAGTTGTTCGATATGGCCGTCGGCATAAATGGCATCCTCTTCATTTATCCGTGCCTTACCCGAGGCTATTGCGGCTTTGTCATTTTGGCAACATAAGTCTGCGAGCTTGGGCTCAAAAAGATCATGATCCGTTTTACCAACTATCTCTTCTTCGGGTAAAGCCAGGAATTCAAGGAATCTTGAATTGCAGGATAGATACCTCCCTTCAGGATCTTTCATCCACACCAAATCTGGCATGGTGTCGAGCAAGGTCCGCATATGTTTTTCACTTTCTTGCAGTTGAGTTTCTGCCTGTTTACGAGAGGTGATATCATATTCGGTCGTGAAAATGAGCGGTCGCGAACCTTCAATATCAATACGCTTGGCATTTATCGCTGCGCTAAAGGTTGTGCCATCTTTTCTGACATGAGTATTTTCCACGTAAAATGGTTTTCCGGTCATAATCTCCGCTGTTCGTTGTTTAACCAATCGCTTACCATTTTCATCATCTATATCTGCTACCGGCCTGCCGATAAACTCTTCTCTTGAGTAGCCATGCATTGTACAGGCAGCTTTGTTAGCATCTATAATGAGCGGAATGCCATCGGAAGTATTCGGGTCAAGTATCATGCAATAGCCACCGGATTGTTCAAATAGCGCCCGGAATTTCTCCTCGCTGTTTTGTAATGCCAGCTCTGCTAATTTACGTTCCGATAGATTACGCACAATCATAATATAGTGATTAACATGAGGTTGTTTGATAAGACGAGCTTCATAAGACTCTTTTTTATCATCAATGGGAAGTGTGTATTCAAAGATGTTAACGTTACCAGTCATTGATTTTTTTAAATTTTTAATAATTAGATTGCCTACCTCAGATGGCAATACCTCTTGCATTTTTTTGCCTAAAAATTGTTCTGCTGGTACATATAAATCGCCCTCCTGCTTTGCTCTGTAATCAAGAATAGTCCCATCTTCTTTAAGTAAGAAAAATAAATCATTAAAGAGTTGAAAGACCGAGCTTAGAATAGAATCAGTATCATTAGCTTGCTTAATAGCTTGTTTTTGTTCGGTTATATCTGTCGCCTGTACTAAAAATCCCGAAACTTCTCCATCTGCTGTACGTAATGCTAACGTAGATGCATCAGCATAACGGACTGCACCGGAGGCATCCTGAAAGATATCTTCGGTCAATATTGGTTCTCGGAGATTTTTCGCTTTTTCGAGTCTTTTAGGCCATATTTTTTTCCATTCAGGGAAATCACGCCAGGCAGGGGATTCCCAGAACAATTTACCGATATAGTCTTCAGCTTTAAGGCCTTGCATCTTAAGTGATAATTCATTGATTTCGAGAGTTTCACCATCCTTGGAAAGAACTGCCATAAACTGAAATTGTTGATTAAAAACTGTTCGAAACAATTCCTCCTTTTGTTTTATTTCTAATTCAGCTTGTTTTTGCTCTGTAATATCCGATATAAACCCTTCTAACACTTTTAGGGGGCCATCAGGCTCTGAAATACATAAACCTCTTTCCCAAACCCATATAACCTTATCGTCTGCTCGTTGCAGGCGATAGTAAATTTCGAAAGGGCGTTTTTCTCCGATAGCCTTTTCTATTTCACGCCTTACATTATCTCTATCTTCAGGTATGATAAGTTGTGCAAATATAATCTTGCCATTAACAAAGGCATCTGCAGAATAGCCTGTTACCTCTAGACAGGCATCACTTAAAAATAACATAGTCCAATTGTTATCATTCAAACATCGATAAGCAAGGCCTGGCAAATTGCTCATTAGAGTAGAAAGTTTGCGTTCACTTTCTGAAAGATTCATTACCGCTTGTTTTTTCTCTCTAAGGTCTTCTATCACAGAAATGAAATAGTCGGGATGTCCATCTTTGTCGCTAACCAAAGATACGGTAAGGTTAATCCAGATTAATTCCCCCGTTTTTTTTATATAGCGCTTTTCCATATTGTAGGTATTAATTTCACCATCTAACATTTGTTTTACAAATTCAATATCCTTTTCAAGATCATCTTGATAAGTGATATCTTGGAACGTCAGTTGGAGTAGTTCATTTTGTGAGTAACCAACAATATCGCAAAGTTTATTATTGACTTCTAACCAGGAACCATCCGTTGCTACGCGTGCAATACCAACGGCAGCCTGGTTGAAAATCCCCCTGTATTTAACTTCAGCCGAGCGAATCGTTGTAACCCATGGCTTGGTTATTTTGTAGAATAAGATGGCTGCAAAAGCGACTAATATGATCCCTATAAAAACAATCACCACAAAGGTTTTTAAAAATGGAAGACGAATTTCTTCCATATCAATTTTGGCAACGATTCCCAAGCCTAAATGTTTAACAGGTTCATAGGCCGCAAGTACTTTCCGTCCTCTATAATCAAAGCCGACCATGGTGCCCGATAGCCCTTGCAAGGCACGTTGCATTGGTTCTGCTAGGTGGGGTTTTATTGTTAAAGGTATTGGTGTGGAAAGATTAGAATGACGGTGACTTAACAGAAAGATTATGGTATTTCCTTCTTTTTTGGCTAAGGTAAATTCTCCAGTGGTCCCAAAGCCTCGGTAATTTTCGTGTGATTTACGAATTTGACTTAGTGTGGCCTCCTTCGCTCCACCCGGAAAATCAGAGCTATAAACAGCATCAAATTCTGCAATGGCTTCCATTAATCGAGCATTACTTTGAGCGATTTCTTGCAGCCGGTATGTCTCTTCTTTTATGGCTGTTCGATAAGTAGTATAAGAAGTCAGTCCTACCATGAACAAAATAGCCAATGTCAGAACTGTGATGAGTAAAATAATACTTTTTTTAAAATACATTCGCTCAACCGAAAATGAAAATTCACTAATGAAAAGTTTGTAATTAATTTAATATAGCATTCAATAATAATAAAACGAAACAGAAACGTAATTTAAAAACACACTTGACTTGTCAAGTTTGACTAAAAAATTAACATTATTATCAAATAATTATAGTCAAAATATTATTTTATTGATAACTGAACCTTGAATGTCTTTAAAATTGATTGCTAACCTTAAAAGACAACAGTCAAAAGTAATTAGTCGGTACTTAAATAATATTTAACCATTTGTTATTGAATTTTAGTTGTGTCACCTATGCAAATAACCAATACACCTTTAGTCTGAAATTCTTGTCGGAATCCAGTATCGATGGGGAGTTTTATTGGTCAATGGAGGGGGATTCTTTAAAGTCTGTAGATTAAGAAGTTTGTCTTCTGATTGTAATAGAATGGATATTTTATCGAACATTGAGGGTGTTTTATGTCCGGATTAGGCCAAAAGCCGATGTTTAATGAACAAACTTTTTAAATTTTTAATGACTTCTATTTGATTTATACCGGACATTGCATATTCACAACCTTCTTTGCTTTTCGGTAAGATAATTTCTGATTATTGATAAGTTATTGATTATAGATAATTTAATTATATAAATTTTCACTCCATATTTAATATGAACGTTTAAGTAATACTATCGTCGTCCCTAGAATAATTTTGCATAGTTGTAGGGAGTGTCTTTTGCTTCAACCTTTACCCCGTTTAGTAGGATATTACCGGATTCAGATGTCTGGTTCATATTTCCGTCAAAACTATAACTCAGATTTTGAAATTCAACTTCATATGCTTCACTTCCTATGGTGTAGGTAACGGGCCCACCGCTATAGGTCACTGTTAACGTATTCGCAGCCGGGCTAATACTATTGGAGCTATATTGCACAATTACGGAACCATCCACAGTAAACGCTCCGGCAGCACTAAAATTATTATAAGCAACATTCACCGTTCCGTTGTTCCCTCCGGAATAGTTGTTATTAAGCAAACAGAGATCACCACTTAATTTTACACTGCCTATTTGTCCCACTAGCTCTTCACTATACGATTCACAGAGTTCGGCTAAAGCAAGCTTAGGAAGAGCTAAACATAAGAAAAAGAACGCTTTAATCAGTTTCATCATCAACACCTAAAAAAGAATAAATTTACAACGGGCTATCTTTTGTATAAAGTCCAAAAAGTTATCAGGATGCTTTTCAAGGCACGTTAATGGGGTGTTTTCTCCTTGGTTAGCCGAAAATCTAATGCTAATCCTTTGCTGAACATCTGTATTACTGATTCTAGCGCGCTTAGTTTCATCGGTTAGAGGAACAGGGCTTTTATAAACTAAGCCCAAACTACCATCACTTTCTATTTTATTAAACGAAACATCACCAGCTGAATTATCGTTACCAGTTTGATTTTCTGTCACGTCTGATTCAAACAGGGTTTCTACGATAACGTTTCTTCCATAATAGGTACCTGTCATGGTGCCATCGGCTTTAAACAGTAAATTATCAATACCAGAAATACGTGACTTTAACTGATGTTCTAATAAATCGGGATTATTAGGTACCGGAAATACTTTTTGAGCCACCCCGTTTTCAAATACAAATAAACCCGTCCCATCATTCTGAACTTGTAGCCCCGATGATGCTCGTGTAGAAATCTGTTGAACATCTAAAGCAAATAACGCAGTAAAGGCTTTATCCTGGCCTGCAACTAGCACATCCCCTTGATTACCCAAATACACTTCCCCACCACCATTTACAGTGTTTCCAAGCTGTTCCGGGTTCTTTGGCGAGGGACGAAGTGTAATTTGCTGACTATCTTCCGTCGTAATGACCCAAAATCCGGCATTATTCGGACTGGCACCTGGGGTAATTGAAGCATCAACCTGTTTAATCCCCTTAGCATCTGGCATTAAAGAAATTAAATTATCAATGGCCGCATTATTAAAGACTAATTTGCCAGTACTGGTATCCTGGGTGAATTGAAAATCTGATAACCCGGAACCTAGAGCCTGGTTACACTTATCCAATAAGCTATCACCTCCTTCACCACCAATAGAAAAGCTTTTGCTTAAATCCGGTACATCATCCGGTAAATTGAAACCAGAAGGTTTTTGAGTCGTTAATGACGGCAAAGTGATTTGTGTTCCAACAGGAGGAATAATTTCACCAGTATTTGTATTTATACTCCAACCTTCAGGCAATAATGTTTGTGCATCCTCAGGCGTTATGTTTTCTGGATTGAGATTAACTAGGAACAAGCCGAGCTGCTGATTATTGTCTTTATCATTACCAGTTTGTTTAAATGCATCAGGATTAATATTAGCTAACTGTTGTGACGAAAGACTATAAATACTTTCAGACGGCAATGAGCCCAGTGCTTCACCTGAAAGCCCACTAATGGATTCCGGCGGTAATGCAGAAATAATTTCCGGCGTTACCTGCTGAGCATTATCTGAATTTATCTTTTCTAATTGTGATGCGGTCGCATTAGCAGGATTGTTACCCACAATTTCATTGATTGTTGCCGTTGCCGTTGGCGTTGGAGTTGCCGTTGGTGTTGCCGTTGGTGTTGGAGTTGCCGTTGGCGTCGGAATAGCCGTTGGTGTTGGAGTTGCCGTTGGAGTTGCCGTTGGTGTTGGAGTTGCCGTTGGTGTTGGAGTTGCCGTTGGAGTTGCCGTTGGCGTCGGAATAGCCGTTGGTGTTGGAGTTGCCGTTGGTGTTGCCGTTGGCGTCGGAATAGCCGTTGGTGTCGGAGTTGGCATTGGTGTTACTGTTGGAGTTGGTGAGCTGGATAATATTTCAAAATAATTTTGTCCAAGATAATAAGAAAACGATGCGTTACCCTGAGGACCTCCATCATAAACATTCACGACTACCGATAACCACTTACCCACATCGCTCTCTTTAATGGTATAGGAATTTGATGTTGAATACTGGAGTTCTACATTTGTGCCGAGTGAAAAGTCGTCAAGAGTCCAATGATAATAATAGGTTAATACGTCATTTTCATTATCCGTCCAAGTGCCATGATCCGTAGTAATGGTACTTCCAGGTACAAAAACACTACTGGTTATTTGAGGTGCAGTTACTAGATTCGGCACAGTATTGGTAATCCACACTCCCCCGTTACTTTCGCAATCATTTTGGTTATCGGAAAAAAAATCAGGAGCCTGGCAGTAATCACCAAACATATCCGCATATACAAAATTGATAAAATTAAATAAAACAAATAAAAGTAGTATCTTTAACATAATGATTTTTGCAGCCAATTATCGATTTATGTATATTATACACACGGTAACATTTAATGAAAAACTAGGTGGTTTTACTCTCGTTTCTAATTGCCCCAGGCTTTTATAAGCCCCAGAAAACTATCAGTACCAAACTGTATCCAGTGCCGGGATTGGTAGTATAAGCAGACATTAATGTATCAAAAACCGATTGTTCACTTTGAGTTGATTGCTGGCCTTAAAATAAAAAAATTGAGACTGTTTTAAAGAAAGAAATATAACAGAGAGATTTTTTAGGAATTTCAAAGTTATCGTTTTATTTTAAATCGAAAATTCATTGGTTTAGCATATGTCCTATATAAACAAAATTAACTAATTAACCAATTGCGAAAACCCCAGAAATAGCCCATAATCTTTAACAAAATAATAAAACAAAGACTTAGGATTATGGCTGTCTCAAATAAATTCATCGATAGACTTTTTAACCACCTTTCCACGCTTTCCATGCAGAATAAATTGTATCTGGGGATGAAGTTTGTGGTGAGTATTTTAATAACTATTGCGGTTATTAGTATTGTCGGGCAGATTTTAAGTTATTTTCAGTTTAAAGAGGTGGCGGAGGAGCATGAGCCTCTGTTGATCCGTGTTGTTAATCTGGATTCAGAGATAAAAAAAGCTCAGGCAGATTTAGGCTTTTATCTTTTAAGCAAGGATGAGCAGCATAAAAAGTCTTATCTGAAAACCATCAGTAAAATTGAAAAAGAGCTGAATCTATTAAAACAGCAAAAATTGGTGCAAAAAGAGTCGGTTTTAAAACAAAGTACCGACAAGTTAATTAGTGATTTCGAACAATTAAAGCCATTGCAAGATAAGATCTTACCCCTCGCTGTTGAAAATAACGATAATTTCCCGGCCTTAAAATTTGCCTCTGAATCCATTAACCCTCTAAGTTTAAATATATTGCAGAATTTGTCAGCCATGTTGGATGAAGAGTTGGAAGGTGATGAGCGAATTAAAGTTCTGGATGCCATTCATACCATGCGCTATAACTGGTCGGTGATTATGGGAACGGTGCGCAGTTATATTGCCTATCGATCACAAGCGGCTATTGAAAATATTTGGCTCTACGACAATAACTTTAAGGAGGTCTATCAAAAATTACAGGATAGTGGTGAAGAGCTTACCTTTATCCAGGAAGATTCCATGACGAGTATCGGTGAGTTAAATCGAGAGGTCCGTCAGAAATTGGAAGAAATGCTGACTATGCATAGCAGCGACGGCTGGCGTCAGGATGCCCATTTAATTCGAACTCAAGTCAATCCATTGCTAATCGAGATTAATAAGACCATTCAAGAAATGGTCAGCTACCAGCATAGTCAGGTAGCGGATGCCAATAGTATCGTGCAGAAGATTGTCGCTTTGGTAGTTTTCCTCCTGACAGTATTGCTGATAATCGCTTATTGGGGCACCAAACAGTTTTCTAAAACCTTGGTTAAAAATATTACCATTCCCCTTACTCATGCCGTGGAGGTCAGTAAACGGATCTCTGAAGGTGATTTAACGGTTAAACCGGAAATCACCACGCAAGATGAATCGGGTCAGGTCCTGACAGCCATGCAATCGATGATTGAACATCTGTCGGGGTTGGTCGGGAAAATTCAGCAGTCGGGTATTCAATTGACCACCTCGAGCACCGAAATAGCAGCAACAGCCAGACAACAGGAAGCTACGGTTAGCGAACAGGCGGCATCGACCAATGAGATATTGGCCACATCCAAACAGATATCTTCCACCAGTGAAACATTGGTGGATACCATGGGACATGTTACCGGGTTGGCCAAGGAAACTGCCGAAGCGGCATCTTCCGGACATGATGAGCTGCTGCACATGGAAGAATCCATGCATAATATGCTCGATGCTACCGGCACTATCAGTTCAAAATTACAGATTTTAAGTGAAAAAGCGGACAATATTGGACAGGTGATTACCACCATTACTAAGGTAGCCGATCAAACCAATCTGCTCTCCTTAAACGCTGCCATTGAGGCCGAAAAAGCCGGTGAATATGGTATAGGTTTCTCGGTGGTTGCTACGGAAATCCGCCGCCTTGCCGATCAGACTGCCGCTGCCAGTTGGGATATTGAGCAAATTGTTAAAGAGATGCAAACGGCGGTTAAAAGTGCTGTACAGGGAATTGATCACTTTAATGAGACCATTCGTCACGATGTGCAAAATGCCGGTCAGGTCAGTCAGCAATTGGCTGATATGATTGACAAAGTATTGGGCTTATTACCCAACTTTGAAGAAGTTCGAAATGGAATGGATTCCCATGCTGACAGTTCAGGTCAAATCAGTGAAGCAATTATGCAACTCAGTGAGGCTGCACACCAAACTGTGGAATCCTTGCAAAGTTCCAGTCAGGCTATTCAAAATCTGAACGAAGCGGCCGGTATATTACATGAAAGCGTGTCATTTTTTAAGGTGGAAGAGTAAGTGCTATTACTCCTTTTTTCCGCGGGTAGTACTCGTTTTTCCATCCGCGCCAAAGAGATTATCGAAGTGCTTCCACTCCTTGAGCTGAAGCCATTGTTGGGGGTTCCTGAGTTTGTTATTGGCCTATGCAATTATCGCAATACTTTTGTTCCCATTATCGATTTAAATTTGTTGCTACATAAACAGCCCTGCCAGCCATATATGACCTCCAGAATCTTAATGGTAAATTATCCGTTGGGTGATGGTGATAGTATGATTTTAGGGATCTTGGTTGAGGAATTGACTGAAAGTATTAAAAAGCAGCCGTCTGATTTTTCCAGTAGCGGTATTTATCCGGTAGAGAAACCTTTTATTGGATCATTGATCTTTAAAGATGGTGAAGACATCATTCATTTAATTGACATAGAACGTTTATTAACCGATGAAGTTAGAGAGTTGGTTCTAAAAAGCGCGAAAATGGAACTAGAAAATGGATGAGGGAAAGCTGTACACCCTGATAGAATCGCTGGTAAATGAACGCACCGGGATAAATGTGCAGGTTCTCGGTGATGGTTACCTGAGTCGTTGTATTCAGTCCCGGTTAAAAAAAAATGACTACGGCTCACTGTATATTTTTTATGAATTACTTAAAAACGATACGAGTGTTTGGAATGATTTTGTTGAAGAAATTTCTGTTTCGGAAACCTGGTTTTTTCGCGATCCCCAAGCATTTGTTGCCGTGCGCTCCTATGTGCAAAGCCGATTAAAAGGTGTTAACAAACAAAAACCGCTACGGATTTTAAGTTTACCCTGTTCTAGTGGCGAAGAACCTTATTCCATTGCAATGACCTTAATGCAGATGGGGATGAACTCGGAGCATTGGCTTATCCATGCCGTCGATATCAATAATAGTAGCTTGCAAAAAGCAATAAAGGGAGATTATAAAGCCAGTTCATTTCGCAGTGATGATAATAGTATACAACAGCAATTTTTTACTCAAGATGGTGAATATTTTGTCATCAAGCCTGAGTTTAAAAAAAATATCATATTTTCCAAAAAAAATATTTTTGATCTTGAAGAGTTAAACCTGCAACCCTTTGATATTATCTTTTGTCGTAATCTATTTATCTATTTTAGCCGTGAAAGAGTGCAACGAGGCTTGGATTTGTTGCAATCAATTCTAGTTAAGGATGGTTTGCTATTTGTTGGTCATGCTGAAACTACCCATGTTCCACTGGATAAATTTACCCCTTCTTCGACCTCCTTGAGTTTTGCCTATCAGTATACCTTTTCTGATGCAGAAAAAATCTTAGAGAATTCACCTCCGGCTGTTGAAGCAAAAGTTAGGAAAAAAGGCAAGAAACGAAAAAAAGCCGTACCGAAAGTTGGACAGGAGCTTTCATTAGGACATAAATCGAAATCATCGCAACAAGCACCTAAAGCGACAAATATTGATACTATTGACGAAAAAGAAAGCGCTTCGGTAATGTTAAATGATTGCTGGAATAAAATCGGTTCGTGGTCGCGGCAACCTTTTTGTGAAAAGCTACGGGACTATCACCATTGCCGAAATTGTAGCTACTACGCATCTGAAGCCAGAAATGTTTTAAAAAAAATTGTCTCGTCACAACAAAAATCGGAATGGGCAAAAGTATATTCCAACAAGGCAGAAAATCGAGAATCAGGAACCAATGTCGCTACCCTTTTTCGGGTCTCGGACCGTTGGTTAGCAGTCTCCACCAAAGCTGTCAATGAAGTAATCACCTGGCGTCTGATCCGCAGTATACCCAGAAAACACAATCCTGCTCTAATGGGTATTGTTAATGTCCATGGTGAGCTAAGGCTCTGCGTTTCTTTAGCAAAAATGTTGAATATAAAGGTACAAAATTCTACCCCACAGTTTTTTATCGTTTTTAATGATGGTGAAAACCAAGTTGCCTGTCCGGTTGATGAGGTAAAAGGAAATATTCGCTATCATTCTGAACAATTGCATGATATTCCAGGACATTGGAACGAACAGAGTCGCTCATTTAGCCAGGGTTTTTTACAAATGGATGACAAGGAAATCATTCGCCTGGAAGAACAAAATATTTTTGCTGCTGTGTGGGGTAGTGAAGCATGATTGACTCCAATGATAACCTTTTTATCCAAGACTTGTGCTTGGTAAGAGAATACTTGGAACAATTGAGCAATAAAGTTGATTCGGCCTATTTATTACGATTAGATGAAGCACTAAAAGCGGTTGAAAGTGGTGCCTTTTTGATGAATAAACCAGCGATTAGCAAGTTAATGACTTTGTCCCGGAATATTATTGCCGATACCGATATTTTACAAAAAGACAAGCTATTAAAGGTTCTTCAAGGGATCTCAAAAAAAATAACAGAATTTATCGATACTCAAAATGAACAGCTTTTGCTGGTGGTTTATGAAGATTTAACTCATACCTTAGCAAACAATCAAGCTGTCCTAAAAGATAAAACCGATACTAAAATAAATGCTTCATTGCAATATCCTAAGAAACCAAAACTGCAAAAAGATTCGTTGAAAGAAGAAGTGAGTCAGGAACTTAAAGAGCTCTTTGCTCAAGATGCCGGAGAACATCTTAAAGCCCTTGAAGATGGAATTTTAGATCTGGAACAGGGGCAGTTTTCTATTGTAGATATTGAATCTTTAATGCGGGCGGCACATTCCTATAAAGGCGCATCACGAGTTGTTGGTTTTAAACATTTGGAAAAACTGGCGCATACATTGGAAGATTTTTTCAGTTTAGTGAGAAGAAAAAATCTCAATATTGCAACAGAACATATTTCAGTTTTACTTCAATCGGTTGATGCGCTGTCGGCTGCTACTCAAAGCTGTATTAAAAATGAATCTGATCCACAAATTACACCATTAATAGAAAGTACGGTAGATTTGATAAAAGGATTAATTACTGATAGTGAACAAGGTCTTGAGGATGTTGGTGATTCTTTATCAACGAGTGAATTACCGGCGAGTTTGCCAGAAAAGGATGATTCTCCCGAGGCAGAATCTAGTCCAATTGTTACTTCTGAACAACAAGATACCATTCCTACCGTAAATAAAAGTGTTAATAGTGAGACTGCTGACAATACCATTCGCGTCAATGCCCACACTTTAAGTAAAATGCTGGGTTTGTCGCAAGAGGTATTGATTAATGCCGGAAGGTTGGAATCCTTTGCGGCAAGTATGCTATCGCTAAAACGTGACTATATGAAATTACTGAGTAATTTTTTACGTTTTAGGGAGGTTATCAGCGAATATAATCTCGACGAATACAGCGAAAACCTAATTCATGAGTTGTCCCATCAATTTATAAATTGCTTGGAATCAACATCAAATAATCATATTACACTGGATGAGTTTGATCGCCAGTTTATCCACTTGACCAGTCGTTTAAATCGCGAAGTGGTCAAAAGTCGGATGCGTCCCTTTAGTGAAGGTGTTACCGGATATCGTCGTTTGATTCGAGATCTTTCCCGTAGTATGGGTAAAAAAATCCAGTTGAATATTGAAGGAATGCACACTCAAGTTGATAGGGATATTTTGGAGAAGTTGGAAACTCCCTTAACGCAATTGGTGAGAAATGCCGTTGACCACGGTATCGAAAAAACTGAAGAGCGGCTTCGCCAAGGGAAACCCGAAAGCGGTAATATTTACCTAAAAGCATTCCATAGTGCCGGTTTTTTATCGGTTATATTAGAAGATGACGGCAAGGGGATCGACACTATTGCTTTGCAAAAAATGTTGATTGAGAAAAAATTATTGTCTGCTGAGATTGCTCCCCATTTGAGTAATAGTGAACTATTGGACTTCCTGTTTTTGCCCGGTTTTACCACTCGTGAAGAAGTGAGTGAGATATCCGGGCGGGGATTTGGTTTGGATATTGTTAAACATATGGTTCAACAGGTTCGGGGAGTCTTAAAAATTGAAAGTGAAGTTAATAAATTTTCCCGTTTTATTTTTACTTTACCCTTAACTTTGTCTATGGTTCGGGTATTGTTATTTAAGGTTGGTGGTGAACCATGGGCATTACCTTTATTGCGGATTGACAGAACCTTAAAAATTCCGGCCAGTATTGTAAAAAATCTGGAAGGCCATGCTTATTTTGAGTTAAATGGGCAATATATCGAATTGCTAAAGGCCGATGAGTTTATGCAATTGGAATCTCGTTCTAACGTTGATATGGAAAATATTCCCATTATTGTTATGGGAGAAAGACGTCGTCGAGTGGCTCTAATCGTCGAAGAGTTTCTGGGTGAAAAACAGTTGGTTTTGCATACCTTAGATCCCTTATTGGCTGAAAATCATTTGTTAGCTTCGGCATCCATTCTTGATGATGGATGTCCGATTATGATTTTGGATGCAGATGCTATACTAAATGAAATGAGTCATTATTTTACACTCTCCATGCCTACCGGATTTGAGGAGTTAGGATCAGAAGGTGGAATAGAAGATCAGCAGCTAATGATAAGCAATAAGATATTACTGGTTGACGATTCGATTATGTATCGCCAAATGGAAAAAACTTCCCTGGAAAATTTGGGGTTTATAGTGGATACGGCGATAAATGGTGAAGAAGCCTGGAGAAAACTATTATTGGATGAGTATGATTTGTTAATTACCGACTATGAAATGCCAAAATTAAATGGGTTCGAGCTAACCGAAAAAGTTCGTAAACACTATTTTAAACCGCAAATACCGATAATTATCTATTCAAACCGAGCAGAACAAGAGGTTAGACGACAAGCCATAGCGATTGGAGCCAATCGTTTTCTATTCAAGGATGGCAAGGACCGGGAGTTATATAGTGTTATTAATCAACTGATTACCGATAAGAATGCATAATAAAACAAAGAAAAAACATTTAGATTCCCATGCGCTGGCTATTTATCATCCCCAAGCAGAAATACGCAGTTGGCTGGTAAGATTGATAAGTGCAAGTAGTCAATTTGTTCTGCTATGGCAGTCTGAAACGGCTGAAGAGTTATATGAAAAAATTGAACAACAACCTGTTGATGTGCTATTACTTGATGCCGGTGATGCTAGGCAGAATGTCCAGTCTGTATTGTCATACTCCAAAGAATGTATCATCTTATTGATTTCTAATAAAGCTAATCAGACTGGAGAGATTTTTAATGGTTTGGGGGCAGGTGCCACAGACGTTGCAAGCCTATCGGCACCACTTGATGAGCCAAAAAATGAAGTGCTAATAAAGAATAAATTACAGTTAATTATAAGTCTTCTTAGAACTAAACCTAAAACAAAACCAGACAAACAAATAAGTACAGATATCAACTTGGTGGTTATTGGTTCTTCAACCGGAGGACCAGAGGCTTTAAGACAGCTGCTTGGGACCTTATCTTCGGGCCTCCATGCGGCGATTATAATTGTGCAACATCTGGATAACCTATTTATAAATGAATTTGTCTCCTGGTTGTCACAGCATTGTAAATTACCTGTCACGATAGCAGAACAGGATAAACAACCACAAGTTGGTCATATTTACGTGGCGCATCCTAAAGCCCACTTGGTCATTGATAAAAATCATCAATTTGATTATGTGGAAAAGCCTGGGCAACATGCCTATCAACCTTCAATTAATGTCTTTTTCAGTAGTGTCAATAAATACTGGACTACTCCCGGATGTGCGGTTTTATTAACTGGAATGGGAAAAGATGGAGCCAAAGGGCTCAAGAAGCTCTTGGAATCCGGTTGGCGTACCTACGCGCAGGAAAAGAAATCTTGTGCAGTTTATGGAATGCCAAAAGCAGCTTTGGAAATGGGGGCGGTAGAAAAAAACCAATCACTTAAAAAAATCACGGAAGCTATCTGTGAAACTTATGAAGAGCATCAACACGGATAGTATTACCAATGATAAATATTGATGAAATTAAATGTGATTTAACCCCCGATGTATTATTGATTGACGACCAACCTATTGTTGCGGAACAGATTCGGGAAATTCTTAGTCAAGAACCGGATATCGCCTTTCATTATTGTCAGGAAGCCAATCAGGCATTTGAAATGCTTAAAGATTTGAAGGTTACCACCATCTTATTGGATCTAATGATGCCAAACGTGGATGGGTTGACCATGCTGCGATACTTACGAAACTTCGATGTGACTAAAGATGTGCCGATTATCGTATTGTCGTCGGCTGAAGATCCGGCTACAAAGTCCAAGGCTTTTGCCTTGGGTGCCACCGATTATCTGGTAAAACCACCGGAAAAAATTGAATTAATCGCTCGAGTTAAAGCCCACTACAAACACTATATTAATCGTATTGAAAGAGATATTGCCATTAAGCAGCTAAAGGAATTGCTGGATGAATTACATGCCAGCCATCTAGAGGTGGAAAGAGCTAATAAAGAACTAAAACGTTTGGCAATTATTGATCCGCTTACTGAATGTGTTAATCGGCGCTATTTAAATGAGGTTATGACCCAGGAGTTTGAAAATTCTAATAATAGTAAGCAGCCTCTTGCCGTGATTATGATCGATATCGATTTTTTTAAACAGTATAACGATACTTATGGTCATCAAGGAGGCGATGATTGTTTGATTGCCGTTGCTAAAAGTTTAAGAGAAAGTATTAATAGTGAGACGACCACATTGGCTCGTTATGGCGGTGAGGAATTTTTGGCATTGTTACCAGGTTTTAATATACAACAAGCCGAACAGGTGGCAGAACAATTATGCCAATCGGTTCGCGATATGGCCTTAGAGCATTCCAAGAACCCCAATCAAATTGTCACGATTAGTTTGGGAGTAAGTTCCTTTCATCCTGATGAAGTCAAACTCTCAAAAGTAGATGAATTGATCAAGTATGCCGACCAGGCTTTATACGAGGCTAAAGAAACCGGAAGAAATCGGGTTGTGTCTAAATCGATTACAGCATAATTTTTAAAAGGATTTTTGATTATTTTAGATGGTATCTGATTTCTGCATAGAATCTACGTTCATTTAATGGATAATCATCGGGAATAGATCCGTCACTGGGTTCAAAGGCATTTTCATCAAAAAGATTTTTTATTGTTGCGGCAAATTCCCAATTCTTTTTGCCATCTCCAAAACCAAAATTTGAACGACGTAGAGTCAGGTTAACCAAGGTATAATCACCTATATCTTTTCGTAAGTCACCTTCCGCTCGTTCTCTGTCAGCAATCCAATTTAATTGACTCGATAGTTCCCAATCAGGTTTAAATTTCCAACGAGCATCAAGATAAAATTGTTTTTTTGGCACATATTCTATTTGTTTATCCGTTTTATCATTTTTGGTTGATTGGTAGGCATAGTTAGCACTCACTTTCAGTATTTTGTTTGGTTCCCAAGAGGCTTCTATTTCAAAACCTTTTCCGGTTAAATTTTTATCATTTTGTGCTGTGCTGGTACCATCGGCATTTGCCACAAACTCAATCATATCTTTGGCTTTGTAATGATAAAGATTTAATCCTGTTGTTATATCGGGAGTGACTTCATAACGGATGGCCAATTCGGTCGTTTTAATCGTTTCAGGATCTAAACTATCATTACCTAAAATGATGGGGTTGTTTTGTGAGTGTAGTTCCGAAAAATTTGGTGCTCGAAATGCCTCACCATACAGTAACTTTGCTATCAAAGATTCTGTAGCTGTCCAGACAAGTGCTACTCTGGGATTAATTGTATTGCCAAAATCTGAATATTCGTCATAGCGTATGCCTGCAGTTAACGTCCAGTCTAAGTCTATTTCCCATATATCCTGGAAAGAAAGATATTTTACAGTTCGGTCAACATTCGGTGCGTAATTATGTGGCGTATTCGTTACACTAGTTAAGTTTCCATCTACGACGGTCGGATTAGATGCCCCTCCTAATGTTTCAAAATCAATTACCCCAGGACCAAAATTTTGTGTTGAAAATGTTTCCATCTCTTCTTTTCTAACACCAAGGTTGAATCTTAGCTTGTGTTTATTCCATCCTTCATAAAATCCTGTAACTTCGAATTTCGGAATTTTGTTTTTACCTCCTGGGTTTCCAATTAAGCCATCGCTAAAGCTTGTAATGCAGCCCATTTGAGGAATATTAGCTGTCAGGCAGCTATCACCATTATGAGGAGTAAAAATATTACCATCATTGCCCACGGGTAGTATTGTCCCTGCTGGGAAAACATTTAAATGCGGGGATATTTTAGAATAATAATAACTAAGCTGGCTTTCAAACTTCCAATTATCTAACCATTCTTTGTTTTGGTAGCCAATGGTAAACAGATATTGATCGTAGTCGTCATGACCATCTTTATCTAGTGTTTGTGCAGCTCCTGCTCCTAAGCCACTGTCTCTTTTTATATATCCATCAAGACCCACTTTCCAGTTGTGATTGTTCAAGTGAACATTGTAGCTTGTTGCTTCAAAACGGTCCTCTAGATGACCTGGAGCTAGTGAAGCAGAACTTCCAAATAATTGATCAAATGCAGTTTGTGTATCACCACTAATTTGTCTACTGCTATCCGAATCTCTGGTTGAATACTCAATATTTAAAGCTAGTTCCCAATCGTTACCAATTGCTCCTCCATACTGTCCCCATATATTCTTTGTATCATTTGAACCACCTCGTATGCCTACATTAAATCCGTTTACTTCTTTAGCTGATTTTGTGATTATGTTAACAACTCCAGAATAAGCATCTGCTCCATAAATAGCTGAACCAGGTCCTCGAACAACTTCAATTCTAGAAATATTTTCAATATTCATTCTAGCTAAATGAGTTATACCTCCTCCAAACAAATCACCGACTAACCTATTGCCATTCAGCAAAAATAATACCTGAGGATTTTGACCTGTATACATGCCTCGAAAACTAAATATCGGAGATAGACGATTTAAAGCTGAAGGAATAACATGCAAACCTGGTACAGATTCTAATGCCTCGTCTAAGGTTAAAGCTCCCATTGCTTTAATATCACTTGCTGTGATTAAGGAAGCAACAGAAGGGGCTTTTTCAAGCGGAACGGCCGTACCGGTTGCTATACTGACAAAGGGTAATGCATAAAGTCCCTCAAGTGATAGTTCCTCAGCAATGGATTCATCTAATGGCTGCGCGGCCATAATATTCGAAAAAGGAATAAATAAAAGGAATAAGATATAGACGTTCGACAGGGTTTTCGACATTGCAGGATATCCTTGATTATTATTATTTTAAGTCTTGAATATATTCTACTTCACATAATTTTATGACTGAAAGTTTATAAATGATTCTTTTGTTACGAAAATTATATAAAAAAAATTTATTTAAAGTTCTGTCTAATTTTAACCGTTTTAATTAACTACTGGCTATTTAAAGTAAGGGGGAGTTTTGATTACCTATTTAAAAATTCCCCCTCGATACATTCTATACTTTTTTTAGATATCGGTTATTATCTGTGTGTTCAAACACCTTACCGAAAATATCAACAATAGTTGTCTCAATGTAGCTCATTTCACCATCTACAACTGAAATTTTATGTGTAAAGGATGTGGTTTTGGCATTATCACGCATAAATGGAGACTGAATAATTCCCCAATCCGGACTATCAATATCGGATTTTACGTCGAGTTCGCAGTTGTTGGCATCGTATTTACCGCCATCGCCACCAGCTAATAAGCTTACTCCTCGTGGAATGGTGAGGGATTGACAGATAATATTGGTAGCTGGATCCCACATCCAATAACCGCATTCATTGTGAAAAACTTTTTTATTGGTTTTACGGCTAACGACCTGGTGATACCGCAGTGCGGCCAGAACCTGCTGCTCGGCATTGGTGACGTCACCAATAGCTTCGTACATAATGGTTTCAAAATATGGGTTTTCCTCGCTGCCATCTGGTTCGGGAGCAATATCCAATCCCTTGTTTCCTTCCCAGGTGCCTACCAAAGCGGCTAATGGGCCATAGTCAATTCCATCAATTGTGGTGTCTGTTGCCATGTCATTGTCCTTTATCATTTGAATATATGATTATTTTATTCCTAACTGGAGTAGAATCCCAGTGATTTTACGCGGGTAAAAACGTTATAATTTCAAATGACGATTTTTAGAAAGATAATTTAATGAGTATACCGGACAAAGAAAATACACTGGGGAAGCATAAGGGGCCAGAGCGTTCAGCACCTTACCCTGTCAGTCGCATGGCTCCAGCTATCGAATTGGTGGATCTGGCTAAGGAGATAGACCAGGCTGATAATATGTTAAGCAATATCGCACATGGAAAACTGGCGGTAATTGCCGATCAAATTAAAGCTTTGCAATCGCAGGCGCGTACTATTTTAGAAGAAACTGAATTAAGCCATCGTTTACACAATGCTCATTGCGGGTTCAAAAAAATTCCCGGACGCTGTTACCACTTATATCAAAAAAATAGTGGCCAGGAGTATTTTTCCATGCTTTCCCCACAGGAATGGAATTACCTACCACCTCATCCCTTTCAAGGCTCATTTCGTTTGGAAAATGATATGAGTTGGACAGCAATCGATGAAAGTGAACCGGTCCGGGCCGAACAACCGGAAATTATTGTGGAAAAATTTTTAGAACAGAAATTTTAATGCAAAAGGTCTTGGTAAGATATTCTCTCCTTATCTATAATATGAGTTACAGTAACCATCATTAACAAAGGAATTTTTAGACGTAATTTATGACAACAACAAAATTTTTAACTGAAGCAAAAAAACTTGAATTGGTTAAGTATCAGAAAACGGCTGATCGCAACCAATTACGCAAAACCCATGTTGCTTATTCCGGTTCGCTGCGAAAGCATCCCAGCGATCCCGATAAATTGATCTTATTAGCGGATCCCTATGGCGGCAATACCACTTTTTACGAATTTAAAAATGATGATATTGGTTGTGCCGAGAAATTGCCTAATATTGTTAATAGTGCAGGTGACGATGTCACCATGGTGATGTTATGGGTTAAAAAAGGCAGTATTGGTATTCGCAGTGCGGCCTTTATGGTTGAAGATGTAGGTTTATAAAACAACGACTCACTCGGCAAATTGCGGAGTGAGTCGTTTCTCGACCTTAATCGGCCATTTCCAAATCTTCTGTGATAATATCAACACCGGCTTTGGCACATTTTTCATCCGTTTCTCCGGATGGTGCTCCGCTGACACCAACCGCACCGTACATGACTCCTCCTACATTAATAATCGCTCCACCTGCAGACATAACCAAACCTTTAACTCGACCAATTGAGGTATTGGCGCGACTGCTTAATGCCGAAGTATCAGCCATAAAGTTTGCGGCTGTGTAGGCTTTCATTCGACTAATATCGATAGAAACGGGAGGGGCCAGGGTATCTCTTACCACAGCCTGAATGGTTCCATTTCTATCCACCACTGTTGCCGTAATTTGGACGCCCTCTTTTCGACAAGCTTTTACTGCTCCTTGAGCAGCGGCCATTGCCGATTCCATGGTTAATCGTTTGATTGTGACACTTGGAGCATCTTCTGCTATTACAGAGCTAGTTAGGGCTATCAAAGAAGCGCTAATTAATGCGGTAATCAGTTTACTTAAGTGCATATTGCCTCCTGTTTTAAGGATGATTTTTAAAAGGGAAAAGTACTTGTAGCTATGTATTTATTATCGTGCGAGTGGCAATGCATAACTATTGGTATTTACCATAATAGGATAGCCAAATTTATTTTTCCTTTAAATTTATCTGTTTGTCTAATTTTCTGGATAGATTGTATAATCTGATAAATTTTACTGAGCTGGATTAATTGACTTAAATGTTTATTGATGTTTTGTGATATAAAAGACTGGATTAAATGAACAGTGAGACAGATAAAGCGGCTAATACGACAACCACGAATGTGGCAGGTAAAAAAGAGATTCCAAAAGATGTCCATGGCTATAGTCGATAAATTATTCGCTTTTTCATCGGCATGGATGTGTTTTATTAATACACAAATCCAGCTTCAGCAAGCTCTGGCAGAGTTTCAAATGGAAGTATGGGGCATAGTGGAGAAGGAAACCCAAGCTTGGATCACTGAATTTAGGAGTTCTTTAGCTTTATTGGGAAAGCGTGCTCAAGCAGGCCAAAAGAAAATAAATGCTTCTAGTGGCACCTAACGACTAATACAATTTCGACCTTTTTTCTTAGCGCGATAGAGTGCTTTATCAGCCTGTTTTAAAACGGCTGTTGGATTATTGGCTTTGGCGGATTTTTCGGCATAGCCGATACTTATTGTTACGGAGACAAAACGTTGTCCGGCGGCTTTTTTTGATTTAGTGTTTTTTTTGCGCCGTTCTTGTTTTCGAAGGGCAAATTTTTTCGAGGCTATACTTTCTCGCAAGTTTTCCAAATCTTCCTCGACATCGTCTAGTGATGCACCAAAAAAAACAATGGCAAATTCTTCGCCGCCGTAACGAAACGGTTTGCCTCCACCGGTAACACTTTTTAATTTGGCACCCAAAAGTTGCAAAACATCGTCACCGGCATCGTGGCCATAGGTATCATTAAACTTTTTAAAATGATCGACATCCAGCATTGCGATTACATAATGATTTCCTAGCTTATTCATCGTTTCATTAAGAGCACGACGTCCAGGCAAATTGGTTAATTCATCCACAAATGCCATTCGATAAGATTCACCAATTAACGATAAAAGTGGTAGCAATAGTGCCAAACTGATTAAAACTGCAATACTGATTAACTGTTTTTCAGGTAGAGTGATTGCATATAATAGTAATATCATTGACGCAAAAATTGTACTGCGAAAAGGATTAGCCTGGGTAAGATAAGACGAGCTGATAATGATAATGCCGACTAATATGGCGAGTAGCGAAATCTGGCTAAAAAATGCCAGTTTGACTTCTAAAGCTGGAAAAACATCTTTCCTGATAAGAAGCTCTAATTCAGTAGGCTGATGCCAAATCATCCATCCCAATACTCCGACTTGGGCGATTATAAAGATAAATCGGCTTAAGCCTACGGGTGTAAAAATCCCTCGTTCTTGGTAAAAACATAATAAAGCGGTATTAAAAGCAACAAAAATAGCGATGCTGTTAAGGGCCAAATAAGTTTGTAAGGCACTTTGGGTAGGTGTAACAATGAAAAAAACGTAGACCAAAACAAAAATTAGAGCGCTAAAAATGATTAGACTACGATTAAAACGGTAGCCTAGTATGAGAGATAATGTTCCTAGTACAAAGGGTAACAATTCTAATATGGGTAGATAACGGGCTGGAATTTTATCTAAAAAATATAACGAGAAGATTGCCAAGGCCAAAAAAGCAAGATGAAATATCAAGGGTAAGAGTTTTTGCATCGATTTTTTCGATTTGGGTGGTCGATTTATAGAATCAAGCTATTTTAAACTAAAATTCATTGTGCTAGAAATAGTTATGTAATTAAAAGAAAAATATTGAAAAAAAGCTCAATAAAATCATATCAAATTGCTTTGATATCAAGCCTTAAATTGCATCATTAAAGTTGAAAGTATTTCTGATTTAGGCAAGAAGCTTGGTACTCAGAGCATAGTAGAGATCAGGAAGCCATTGATGCCATTAAAGCCGCTAGTGTTACCCATTCGCAATGGTTATTATATTGGTAAACCCGGTAAAGAATTGATTAATCATGAGCAATAATGTAATTGTATTTAAGAAAAATTTGCCAATTTCTGATCTAGATCCTTTATTTATGTATATGGGTAGCTTAACTTTAGAGGTTAACCTCGAGGGAGGGATCAAAATATGGGTAAATGGTTAAGTGCTAAAAATTCTCAAAACAAATAAGTTGATATTAATTCTGCTGTTTTTATTTGTTTGTTCCTGGTTAATGATGCTGTATTTTTACTATACCCAGGCTTATGAAGAGAGTTTAGCTTTTGCACAGGAGCAAATCGAATCTTCACTACGCACTCATCGTGCCCTGCATGCCTATGTTGAAACGGTCCAAAAACCGGAAATTTATCGCTTAAAAGATGACGGTAACTTATATCAGGAGTACTTTAATCCCAAGATACTTTCTTTTACCTATATTGCCCGTAATGTGCAAAATTTTTTGCAGGAAGAAAGAGAAAAAAACGGCTTACCTCGGGTGCACTTCAAACTGGCAGCTTCCAATCCTCGTAATCCCATTAATCAAGCTGATGACTTTGAAATGCGCTTGTTGCAGCAAATGAATGAAGATGAGATTGAGAGTTATCGGGAAATAATAGAGATTTCAGGGGCAAAGTATTTGTATGTCGCCAAACCGGTACGTCCCAATTCCCGTTCCTGTTTGCGTTGCCATGATGATCCGGACGATGCACCGGCAGATTTAATTGACCTGTATGGGGCAGTACGAGGATTTAACGAACAAATTGGTCAAATCAGAGCCTTGATATCGATTCGAGTTCCAGTCCAGAAAGCCCTGAGTGAAGTTGCTCATAGTTCCCAAATCTTCGGATTGAAAAGCTTCCTGATTATGGCTGTTATATTCGCCGTTATTGCCGTTCTCATTCATAAGTTGGAAGTTGAAAAGAAAAATGTTCTTAGTCGTAATCGTGAATTACAAAATATTTCCAGTATGGATGCTTTAACGGGATTGTATAATCGCCGCTACTTTGATGACGTCTTTGAGCGTGAATATAAAACAGCGCAACGCTACCACACTCCCTTAAGTTTATTGCTGCTGGATCTCGATCATTTTAAGGATATTAATGATCAATATGGTCATTTGATTGGTGACGACGTATTGAAACATTTTGCTGCTATACTGGAAAAAAATGTCCGTGAAACGGATAGTGCCGCACGCTGGGGAGGAGAAGAGTTTATCGTGCTACTTCCGCAAACTACGGTTCATGGTGCGGCTAGCGTAGCAGAAACTTTGCTGAAACAAGTTTCTGCTACGGAATTTGTCAATGAAATTCATATGACAGTCAGTATCGGTGTCGTCGAGATGGCAATTGATGACGATACGGATAACTTACTAAAAAGGTTGGATAAGGCCTTGTATCGGGCCAAAAAAGATGGTCGTAACCGAGTGGTTATGGAAGTGGACAAAGCTGGGGTGTTATCCCCGGTAATAGGATAGTGCATGCGGATTCAGGTTAAAATATTCATCGCTCTCACCATTGCCATTATTGTTCTTTTTGCCAGTATTTTAGCGATCTCCTATCAAAATATTAATCGTAAGATATATCATCAAACCCTCAGCATAGCGCGAGATATTCGAGCCTTGATCATGTCTACGCGACGTATCTACCAGCATCAATTTTTGGAAAGTGGCGTTGCGCTTACCGATAAGACCGTTGGCTTTTTACCGGCTCATTCGTTACCGCGAATTTCCGAAGATTATAAAAACTGGACCAATAGCGGCATAAGGTTTAACGCTGTTTCTGATCGTCCTCGTAACCCGCGCAATAAAGCCGATACTCTAGAGATGGAAGCGATGCAATTTTTTCGCTTGAATCCTGATGAAGAAGAACGTATGACAAAACAGAAGGAGGCTGACACTGATCAAGAGTATTATCATTATAGTCGTCCCATCTGGATCGAACAGTATTGTTTAAAATGCCACGGAAATGCCGCAGATGCCCCCGTTACGATTCAAGAAAGGTATCAACAGTCTTATGGATATAAGGTTGGTGATATGCGTGGTTTATTAAGTATTAAATTACCGATTTCGGTTTATTATGAGAAGGCCATTCAACAATGGCGAACCAATATTTTTAAAGTCTTACCGATTTTGCTGCTAACCTGGTTAGTTCTGGCTTATTGGTTCCGGCGCCACATTGGTATACGCCTGGAAAAACTTCAATCGATTGCAAAACGAATTGGTCATGGTGATTACACCTTGTCTGATGAGAAAACTAATAAAGACGAAATTGGTACTACGTTTAAGAGTATGAATACTATGGCTAGCCGTATTCACCAACGTGAACAATCGATAAAGCAAGCCAATATCCTCTACAAGATTTTAAGTATGACCAATGAATTATTGCTGCGTCGAGTTGGGACGGAGCAGATATATCAGGAGATATGTCATATTGCCGTAACTCATGGTCAATTCAATTTGGCCTGGATATGCCTGTTGGATGCCGAGAATACTCAATTAAACACCATTGCCGTAGAAGGCAGTGATGCGAAATTTGTCAAAGGTATTGGCCTCAAGGAGGATGCCAATAAAGCCTATCCAAAGGGGATTAAAAATTATATTCTAGAAGGTCGAACCGTTATCATCAATGATTTACAACATTCTGACTTATCGGGACATTGGGCGACCTTTTCCCAACAATCTGAGGTGCTTTCTACAGCTCAGGTTCCTTTGGTAGTGAATACTGAAGTGATTGGTGTGTTGTCAGTATGTTCGGCTAATTGTGACTATTTTCGGACGGAGGTCATTAATCTATTGCAAGAAGTGTGTCGTGACGTTGCATTTGCTTTAGATATTAACAATAAAGAACAAGAACGTATTGCGACCGCCGAACAAGTAACCTATCTTTCCCAGCATGATCAATTAACCAGTTTGCCGAACCGAAATTGGTTATTAAAAAGATTACAACAAGTGGTCGCCGGAGCTATTCATCATGGTCATATTGGTGCACTTCTTTATGTTGATCTGGATAATTTTAAATTGATTAATGATTCTTTGGGTCAACAGATTGGTGATGAAGTATTGCGCCAGACGGCCAGTGATATCGTGCACTGCTTAAAAGAAGAAGATAGTGTCGTGCGGGGAAGTGGTGATGAATTTATCGTATTACTGGAAGAGTTGTCTGATGACGCCGATGATGCCAGGAAACAGGTACAAACCGTTGCTGATAATATTCAGAGTAAATTACGGATTTCCCGCATTATCGATCAAAATCGTATCGATATTTATGCCAGCATCGGTATAGCTTTGTTTCCTTTTGACAATAAAGATGCATCAGAACTAATCCAATGTGCCGCAACAGCCCTGCACGTTGCTAAACAAGACGGAAAAAATAGCAGTCGTTTTTATCATCGGGAAATGCAACTAGTGTTAAACAAACGCTTAACCTTGGAAGCCGATTTGCGCTTGGCTTTAGAGCGTCAAGAATTTGAAATGTATTATCAGCCTAAGATTGATGTCTTTGATAAAACAATGTCCGGTGCTGAAGGCTTAATTCGCTGGAATCATTCCGAAAAAGGTTTGATTTCACCCGATCAGTTTATACCTGTTTTAGAGGAAAGTGGACAAATTATTCCGGTCGGTAGCTGGGTTATCCATGAAGTCTTTAGTCAGGTAAGTGAGGTCTTTAGTCAACAAAAAACTCATCAAGAAGGAAGTCGATTTGCGATTAACGTTAGTCCGTTGCAGTTTAAACAAGCTGATTTTGTAGCCATTGTTCAACGAGCGATAGAGGAAACCGGAGTTGATCCCAACCTTATTGAGTTGGAAATTACCGAAAATTTGTTAATCTCTGATGCCGGTAATTTAATTAAAAAAATGACCCAGTTAAAGGAGTTGGGTATCCATTTTTCCCTGGATGATTTTGGTACCGGTTATTCTTCGTTATCTTATTTAAAACAATTACCACTAGATGTTATAAAGATCGATAGAGTATTTATTAGTACCATGTTGGAAGAGTCAAGTTCGGCGGATATTGTCGAAACCATTCTGGAAATTGCCCGACGTTTTCATTTAGATGTTATTGCTGAGGGTGTTGAAACCGAACAGGAGCTTGAGTTTTTAAAGCTTCGCCATTGTGATTTAATCCAAGGCTACCTATTCAGCAAACCGCTTTGTGTCGCAGACTTTCTAAAAAAATATTATTCAGACTGAGTCAATAAAGCCTGATATCCGGGAGCACAATAGACCTGATTTTTACCCAGCTTTTTGGCCTGATACATAGCTTGATCGGCGGCAGCTAATAATTCAGTAGGCTCGCTACCATCCACAGGTGTAATAGCAATACCAATACTGGCTCCGGATGACAAAGCGATATTATTTATATGAAGTGACTTGGATATGCTCTGTAATAGATTTTGCGCAATCTGTTTTAAGGTTTCCGGATGCATAACATCTTCAATAATCACAATAAACTCGTCTCCTCCAAGTCGGAATAATTGATCATCCGTCCGAACACAAGATTTCATTTGAGCTGAGATGGTCTGTAAAAATTGATCGCCTAATGCATGCCCGTGCTGATCATTAATCGGTTTAAAGTTATCCAGATCGATAAATAGACAACCTACCATAAAATCGAACTGCTTGGCATTATCCAATATCAGCGGAAGATGCTCCTCTAATCGATGACGATTCCCCAAGCCAGTTAGTTTATCGGTATGGGCTAAACTCTGTAATTTTTCAGTACGTTTATGTACTCGATTTTCAACTTTTTGATCCTGTTGCTGGATTATTTTGTCGATAGAGTCACGCATTTGGTTAGCCTGTTGTTCAGCTCTCTCCTTAGCCTGTTTCATTTCATTAATACGTTCCGCCAAAGCGAATGAGAGCAATAACATTTCCAAAGCACTGCCGATTAACATGGCATAGGTAGTAAAAAAGTTGGTTGGTATCAAGCCCAAATTGCGGATACCCAAAGCGGTTGCTCCTAAGGACAGGATGGCATTCGCCAGTAAAAAGTATCGTGCCGAATAAAAGCCTTTCAACATACAAACGATGCCAGCGATAATCACCAAAGTCGAATAAAGTGCTCCGACAATCGAGGTCATAATACCGATAAACTGATAGGGAGCTAGAGGAATAATGAAAATTAGTGATGCAAAACTAATGGCACAAAATAAAATTGTTTTGTCTAATTTTGGAGAATATTTTTTGAGGTTTAAGAAGCTTCTTGAAAATAATGCACCAAATAAACCGGTAGCATTAAAGCCGGTTAATGCCGCAATATTTCCCCAACGCGGTGAATCGGGCCATAGATATTCAAACCCCATTCCGTACCAGGCCAATTGTGCTAAAGCCATGGTTCCGACAAAACAGATATAGAGTAGATAAATTTTATCGCGAAGGGATACAAAGAGTAAGGCATTGTATAAGAATAAGGCTGCTAAAATGCCAAAATAAAAACTTAAAGCAATATAGTGATTTTGACTATAGCGATAAAAACTTTCAGGAATCCAAAGTTTTGATGCGATAGTGAGGCTTCCCTTGGAGCGAATATGAAAAATAAACTGCCAATCGCCGCTGTTTTTTAGTTCGACAGGAAAGATAAAGGAACGATTTAAGTATGGTCGGTGAGAAAATGGTTGTAAATCACCACTTTGATAATTTTTTAAAATTTTTAGAGTTTGTTTATCCACCACGTAAACGGCTAAATGATCGATGGTTGGAAATGGAAATTCGATAACCCAATGCTGGGGAAGTTTGTGTTTTTTACTGATATCGACTCTTATCCAATAACTACTATCGGAATAACCTAAATTGGGATTATCTGTACGTCCTTTAAGTTGAAACAAGGAAGCTTTATCACTCAAAACATCGCTAATCGAAAACTGCTTATGGGGATCGGCTAAGTATTGATAATAGTTTCCTAAATTAATGCCCTGACCGGACTCTAAATGGTTTGCTAGTATCTCCTGATTCAACATCAGTTGTTGCTCCTGAGACCAAACAGAGATATAGCTGGCAGATAAATAAAAAAGAAAAAATAATTGCAGTAAGATTTTTCTCATTATCGATGGAGAGGTTATTTTTCTTGGTTTAAGTACTCCCATTGTAGTCATATACAGTGAATTTTATAAGCATGTTATAAGATTTTATAAGATATTGAATGTTGTTGAAATCGGGAAAAATACTTAAATGCATTGGTTTATAAGGCACAACGGCTATTGGAATAGCAATTGCTCATTAATAGTAACAGGTATTCTAATTATTTTAAGGGATGTAACAATGTCAAAATCTCAGGCAAAAAATTTTTTAAATAAAGTTAAGAAAGATAAAAATCTCTTTAACTTACTGAAATCCATGCCAGACTCAGAAGCGCAATATGCTTTAGCTAATCAAATGGGGTTTGAGTTTACTCGGGAAGAACTACATCTTGCCATGCAGTTTGCTTTGCAAGATGGTAGAAGAGGTTAAGGTGTTTTACTCGTTTAAGGGCAGAATTATTGTTCCCGTTTAATTCTTCAAGCCTCAACTCATATGTGTCACTGCCAATTTGTCATGTCCAATAGTTAGAATAATCAATAGTTTAACCAGCTCTCTTTAATGAAAGCTGTCAATATGACAGGTTTTTACTCCTCCTTTATTCCCTAAAGTGAAAAATAATGCAATAAAAACAATGCGTTATGTTGTTCTTGCTTGCATGGCTCATTGTTTGCTTAGTAAGGAAGATTTGTGGGCTGTTGGTCCAACACCTCGTTAAACCGTAGGAGAATAACAATATGCTGAAGCATTTTTTCGCTGTAATAGGAAAGCTTTTTTCGTCAAGGCAAAAAAATCGGTTGAAAGCTACAGAGCAGGATGGACCGCAATTTAAAAGAAGGCAATTTTTTAAAAAAGTGGCCTTGGGAACAGTATCTGTTGGGGGAACATCTGCTTTAGCAAAAACAGTCGTGGATTCGATAGAACAACCAAATCTAAAAGATCTTTATGCAAAAGATGCCTTTTCCGGTGAACAAGAATTAAAACAGCGTGAATATGAGCTTATGTCGGAAAAGGAGAAGACGGCAATGGTTCAAAATTTAATTAAAGGCTATTCCCGTAATGGTTGATAGCCGTTCGATGTAAATCATAGTTAGTACATCAAGAGGTAAATATGTCCAAAAAAAATGACTTAAAAAAGGAAACGAGAAATACCTCGCGTCGTGATTTTTTGCGCAAGGCCGGTACCTATAGTGCCGCATCTATCGCTGGGACGGCTATGCTCCTATCCAAACCAAAACAGGCTAATGCAACAACAAATGTCACTTGGGCAGAGCATTTTCAAAAAAACTATCGTTTGATGACCGATGAAGAAAAGCAGGAAGCGATTGATCGATTGGAAACTCGCTATTCTGATGAGTTTAATAAAAAAGTAACAGTCGATGATTCGCCGGCAATGGATGGTGTTCTTTTTGGATATGCGCTTAATATACAGAAATGTATTGGCTGTCGACGATGTGCTAAAGCCTGTGTTGCAGAAAATAACCAATCTCGTGGAGATGAGCAAGAGATTGAATGGATTCGTGTTCTGCGTATGGAAAAAGGAAATTTTACCGAACAGGATAGGGAGCATGGCTATCCGGAAGATTATGGTGTGCAAGTTGGGGGCAATGCCTATAAGGCGGCCGGAGTAGTATTGGAAGGGCAACACTATTACCAGCCCGACCAAGTTCCGGAGAAAGATGCTTTTTATCTTCCCATGCAATGTATGCAATGTGAAAAACCTCCATGCGTAAAGGTTTGCCCGGTTAGGACTACTTATCGCGATCCGGATGGAATTGTCGTCATTGATTACAACTGGTGTATTGGCTGCCGTATGTGTATTGGTGCATGCCCGTATTGGGCACGCCGTTTTAACTGGGGGGAACCAAACCTGCCATCGGAAGAAATGAATCCCGAAACTCATTATTTGGGTAATCGTCCACGCATGAAAGGAGTGGTTGAGAAGTGTACCTTCTGTATTCAGCGTACCAGAAAAGGACGCTGGACGGCATGTGTTGAGGTTTGTCCTGTAGGGGCCAGAAAAATGGGGAACCTATTGGATCCGGATAGTGATGTTCGCAAGGTATTGGCTAATAAAAAGGTTTTCCGTTTGCGAGCCGACTTAAATACTTATCCGAAATTTTTCTATTTTATGGACTAAAGGGGACAGCTAGTGAGTCGTTATATTAAATTCGTATTTGATTTCCTGCGTGTCGGCTTTAGCGGAGGAATATTATTTTGGGCCTGGATGCTTTTTCTGTCTTTTTTTATTTCACTTTGGGCCTATGGTGAGTATGTTCAGCTGCGTGATGGCATGATAGTTACCGGCCTTAATGATCAGGTTAGTTGGGGCATCTACCTGGCTAATTTTGTTTTTATGGTTGGGGTAGCTGCTGCTGCGGTAACGGTGGTGTTTCCTGCCTATGTATACAAGCATCAGGAGTTGCATAAGATAGTTGTTCTTGGTGAAATGTTGGCAATAGCCGCTGTGATTATGTGTTTGTTATTTGTCACGGCTCACATGGGGCGACCGGATAGGCTTTGGCATATTTTTCCTGTCATCGGTATTTTTAACTGGCCACATGCCATGCTGACCTGGGACGTTATCGTTCTAAGTGGCTATTTAATCCTTAATATCGTTGGAGGATTCTACTTTTTATATAAGAAATACACCGGTAATCCACCCAATAAGGTATTTTATTTAAGCATTGTTTATATTGCCATCGTATGGGCACTAAGTATTCATACGGTTACGGCTTTTCTTATCAATACCATGCCGGCACGGCCTATGTGGTTTCATTCGATGATGCCGATTAAGTTTATTACCACTGCTTTCGCTGCAGGACCGTCACTCATTATTATTGTGTTTCTGTTGGTGCGTCGTTTTACAGCACTAAAGATTGCTGATGAAGCTTTTCATATGTTGTCTCAAATTGTCGTTTGGTGTCTTGGTATTGCCCTGTTCCTGACGATGTCTGAAATTGTTACCGAATTATATCCGAGTACCGAGCACTCTCTTGGCTTGCAGTATCTGATGTTTGGCCACCATGGACTGAATGCACTGGTTCCCTTCTTCTGGACTGCAATAGTGCTAATGATCGGTTCCTTCTTTCTGCTGTTGATCCCCTCGGTAAGAAAGAACTTGATGCTGCTACCTTTTCTTTGTATTGCGGTGTTTATCGGTATCTGGATTGAAAAAGGTATGGGGCTGATGTTACCGGGCGTTATTCCTACCCCAATTGGTGAATTTGCCGAGTACACGCCCAGTCATATTGAATTGATGATAGTCGGCGGTATTTGGGCGATTGGTTTTTTTGTTCTGACCGTACTCATTAAAGGATCGGTTGGTATTTTACTTGGTGACGTTTGTTATGCGGATAAGCAAGAAAAGAGGTCTGAGCCAATGGCGACGACAGCTGCGGTATCGGGAGGTTAGAACTGATGATTAGCTATCGAATATTAGGTCCGCTGATAGGCCTTTGTCTACTGAGTATATCGGCAAATTCTTTTGCAGCAAGTGTTGAAAAGGAAAAATTATGTTTTGAAAGTAGAAAAGACCGAAGTCAAGTGGTGCAGCGTGAACTGACGCCTGGTACAAAAAACGTTAAGTGTTCGAAAACTACGGGAGGGGTATTGTTTTGGTCAGATCCCTTTGAGGGAACCATACCAATGGGTGACATGCCGATTGAAGCAGACTACAGCAATGAAGAGGCTGTGGTTAAACCTCGTGAGCCGGAACTTGATAAAAATAAACTATTTACTATCTGTGCGATGGCCTGCCATGACGGAGAATATGTTCCTTATCCTGAGAATAAATTCGCTCGGCCATTAAGAATGCACAAAGATGTAGTACCGGATTCAATGGACTTAAAACATGGGAAAGGTGCCATTTGGTGTTTGGATTGCCACCATGCTTCAGCAAGAACCAAACTGATCGATCATTTTGGTAATCAGATAAGTTTTAATCAACCGCAAAAGGTTTGTGGAAAGTGCCATGGTCAGGTTTATCGATCTTGGCGCGATGGTATTCATGGTAAGCGTATCGGTATGTGGGACAAGGGAGGAAAGAAACGCTGGTGGGTGTGTACAGAATGTCACAATCCACATGATGTTGAACAAGGTGATAGAAACTCAGGATTTGCTCAGCTAATACCTGAACCGGCACCTAAATTACCCAAAGGTATGCTTAACGCTGACCATGAACGAGGAACAGAACACTAAAAAACTTTTCTACAAATAGAAAAATAAATATAAATTTACTGAGTAAAGTGGTTGTTTTGAGCAGGAGGAGCTTAATGACAAATTTTTTAGAAAAAGAAAAAGTCCGTAAAGAGGCCTTTGAAACTATTTGGGAAACCAATATCAATGCGGTGTTTGCCGATGTGGCTAAGGTATATGACAGAGCTAATGATTTTGCTAGCCTTGGTTTACTAAAGAGTTTACGTCGGCGTTTTATTGCCAGCATAGATGTTGAGCCGGGACAACGAGTACTGGATGTTTGTGCCGGAACCAATGTTATTGGTATTGAACTGATGAAAAAACAACCTGGACTTGATGTCTATGCTGTTGATCGCAGTGATGCTATGCAAAAAGTCGGCAAAGCACGTGCTTCCAAGCATGGTTTTGAGATTGAGGCTCATATCTGTGATGTACACAAGTTACCTTTTCCAGATAATTATTTTGATGTTGTAACGCTGCAATATGCTACACGCCATCTGCGCACTATCGATGTGTTTTCTGAAATTAACCGGGTTTTGAAGCCAGGTGGTCATTTTCATCATTTTGATATGTTGCGACCTGCGAATAAGGTCATTGAAGAAGCCTACTGTCTGTATTTAAAAGCATGTCTAAAGATGGTCTCTTGGGCGATTCGCTCCAATCCGGTTGCCATTTCATGTCATGATTATTTTGTTGATGCAATTCGTTTGTTCTACTCCACCGAGGAACTTTCTCTTTTGCTTGCAGAGTTAGGATTCTCGGATGTAAGTGGTCGCTCTTTATTGGGGGGGACTGTTGCCATTCACAAAGCCTGTAAGATATAGAAACGGTGTAATTAATAAAAACAATATAACAGATGTGAATCTATATTATTTTATTCGAATAATCTTTTGGAGAATAATGCCATGATAACGTTTAAGACATACGCCAGAGCAATTGGGATAATTATCCTTTTGTTTTTATCCAATTCCGTTCAAGCACTCGATGGTGCAGTCTTATATGTGGAACGAACTTGCATCGCATGTCATGGCCCTGAAGGGCGTGTTCCTGTATTGCCGGAATATCCCAAGCTGGCCGGACAAAAGGCACCCTATATGGTGGCACAGATGAAAGATATTAAGAGTGGTTCACGTAGTAACTCACATGCGGTGGCGATGAAAAATGTCATGCATCTAATTAACGACGAGGAGATGGCGGCAGTCGCTGAGTGGCTTGCTAGTCTACCAGATTAGATTTATCAGGTTTTGTTGTTCCATAGCTTATCAGTTAATTCAACGATTTGTTCATAATAAGATTCTCTATCAATGCCCAAGATGCCGGAACCAAATAACTCTGCATCAGTAGCTGTGGCCAGATCGCCATAGTTAACTAATACTGATTGATAAAGAATTAAGGAGGGTAGATGTTCAGGTTGATTCTCAAAGTATTTATGTAAGGAAATCACATAACCATCATCGGGATTTTTGGAAATGGGAGCGGTTTTAGCAAAAAGCCCTGGTTCGATGCTATCCGATACGAATTGGATTTTTACCGGGTAACGGATGCTGCGTCGGTCATCGAGTATTTGTAAGACAGTTGAATAATCGATACCGGAGCCATAACGCCTACGGATCTCATCGGCTTTTTCGATGGCATGTTGGGTAACGGCACTATGAATGACTTTTCCCGCACGTTTTTTTACTTTTTTAGTTTTTTGTTCCACTCGTTATTCCCTATTTTGTTTTGGTATATCTCAGCAAAAAGCAGTGATTGATAAACAATATTTTTTAGTAAAACTTGAGCCGCCGGCAAGTGAGGATTGCAAAGCATGAATGAATACCAGTTAAAATTTACCGAAGAAAGTGAATCAGAAGAAGAATCACGTCAGCGTACCCTGGAAGAACTTAATTCTTTTATTGCATTGATGGAGGGACGTCCACTGGCAATTGTTACCTTGGATAAAGAACAAAGTATGCTTTGGGATCAAGATGATGAAATAGACTATCAGGATGAATTTGGCCGACAAATTATCGAACAGATTTCTGATAATATTACCGAAACGTTGGTGATCCGAAATATTCATGGACTTCCTGTCGCGCTAGCTGCATTGAATAAAGCCGGGAGCTGGGACGGACTTGGAGTCGACGAACGCTTGCGTTTCCAGATCGCTACCAGTTTACAGAATGATGAAACCGAGTTTATGTAAAGACTAGAGCTATACCCATACAACGCTATTTGTTGAGGTTGGCTTGTAATAATACTGAACGTTGAAAAATTAAATTTTTTGTTCATATTCGTGCAATATACCTTCGGACTTAAAGGCTGGATTCGGCTACGCTGTATTTATTAATCAGACGATAAACGTGTCTTTCACTAATTCCCATCACTTGCGCAACGGTAGAACGATGTCCGGCATGTTTGTTTAATAACATCTTTAAATAACAGGCCTCTAGTTCATCTAATGTCGGATCTTGTTCGGAAGAAACGTTTAATTTAAATCCGGAATTAGTCGGCTCACAGCTGCTAAAGGTCAGATGTTGGCTACGAATTGTTTTATTATTACGAGACAGAATAATGGCTCGTTCAACGACATTTTTTAATTCCCTTACATTACCCGGCCAGTCATAGGCAATTAATTTGCGAATCGCCTCCTTGGTAACCGTTTTGTTAACGCACATGGAAAAGTCATGATTTTTTATAAAATGTTCGGCCAATAACGGGATGTCTTCCCGGCGTTCGCGCAAAGGTGGAGCAGATATGGTGAAAGCTTCCAGACGATAATAAAGGTCGACTCTAAAGTCTCCGGTTTCAGACATTTTTTTCAGATTTCGATTGGTGGCCGCTACAATGCGTGCATCGGAGGATAAGTTCCGTTCGCTGCCGACGCGACGGAATTGCCCGGTTTCCAATACTCGTAAAAGTTTAGCCTGTATTGCCGGTGGAATTTCACCAATTTCATCGAGAAATAAAGTGCCTCCGGCGGCACTTTCAATCAAACCTTTTTTTTGTCGATCAGCGCCGGTGAATGCACCTTTCTCATGACCGAATAATTCCGATTCAAATAAACTTTCTTGTAAGGTACAACAATCGACTGCGACAAAATTGCGTTTGGCTCGATGGCTTTGAGTATGTATGGCACGTGCCACCAACTCTTTGCCGGAACCACTCTCTCCTAAAACGAGTACCGTCATATCACTAACGGCAACGGCACTGATAAATTCGTTGACACGTTCAAATGCCGGACTATTGCCTATCATTTGAGAGCGTGTTCGGGCCTGGGCCAAGAGCCTGGATTTATAAAATTGGTGATCGGCCTTTAGGGCGGCTGTATCAAGGACACGTTTAACAACTAAAGTTAGCTCTTCAGGACTGACCGGTTTAGTCAAGTAATCGGCTGCACCAGCCTGCATGGCTTCGACTGCTGTTTTAACGGTTCCGTATGCGGTGAGGACAACTACGGGTTGAGTTTCGCTCATAGCAGGTAGTTGACTAATACAATCTCCGTCTGGAAGGCGCATATCTGATATAATCAGATCGGGTTCATATTGTTTTAAATATGCCTTTGCGGCGTTTAGCGTTCCCACTCCGGACGCTTCGTATCCCAAACTGGTCAGATGCTGTGCTATCATTTGATTGAGTAGTTTATCATCTTCAATCACCAAAATTTTTGCTGTCATGATGTGAACCTCTCTGCGGATGCGGCCGGTATTTTAACGATAAAACAACTGCCGTTTCCGATTTTACTTTCTACACTTATAGTACCGTTGTATTTTTGTACGATGGCCCTGGAAATGGGCAGCCCTAAACCAGTTCCGTGAACATCGTCAGCACGACGGCTAAAAAACGGCATAAAAACTTTTAATAAATTATTGGTCGCAATACCAACACCATTATCTTTAAATCGAATTTCAATAATATTACTGTTACAAATTCCACTTATCTCTAGCATTCCCCCTTTTGGCATCGCATGGAAGCCATTTTGTACCAAGTTTAAGACCAACATGCGTAGTTCACTATCGCTAGCCAAAACGCGTAATGGTTCACTTGGAAAAGATTCTTTTAAGGTAATGTTTAATTCTTTTGCATCCCATTGAACCAACAATAGGATATCTTTGACCACTTTGTGCACATCCACCAATTGTGGTTGTTCTAGTGGTGCGGCACTTAGATGTAAGAGTCGATCCGTTATGTGAATGCATTGCTCCATTTCTTGAGACAAAATATTCAGATAATTTTCAATTTCATCGGGATCACTTTTGTTTTGGTTCATCTGGGTCAGCGAGCTTAAAGCAAACTTCATGGAACTCAGAGGATTATAGATTTCATGTGCTACACCAGCGGCTAGACGACCCAACTCGGATAGGCGCTGTTCATGGGTAAATCGCACCAATTTGGTTAAATCACGGATTGACTCAACCATTACGGTAGTGCTTTTTCCTTCTTTTTCATACGTCATTGGTGCGGCGTAGATCTCCACATCCAGGGAATCGCCATTGGCTTGGGTATGATGATGGATGAGTTTTAGTGCTTGACCGTCTTTTTGAATCTCTTCCAAAGGGCATGTGACTAGCTCCGAGGGACATGGTTCGTCTAAATTATATGTCGCTCTATAACACTTTTCACCAACCCATTGTTTAGTTGGTTGTCCGGTTTGTTGGCAAAACATTTCATTGACTAATAACATATTATAATTTTTATCCACTATTCGAAGACCATCCGGGATGGCGTTCACCATGGCATGCAAGAATGCTTTGCCCTCTTCCAGTTCGCGCATATTTTTTTGTAATTTGTCGGCCATGGAATTAAACCTATGTGCCAATTCTGATAATTCATTATGTCCGGTTACCAATACTCGAGTATCTAATCGGCCATCGCCCAATGATTTGCTGGCATTACTCAGGGATTCTACCGGAAGTAAGATAAAGCGACGAATAAAAAGCCAGCCGCCAACCAGGTTAATGATAACGATTAGTGCCCCTGCTCCCATTAGGACTAAAGTGGTATTGCGGACTTTATGCTTGATTGATGAGGCATTGTAGTCAACCACTAATATTCCGTTAATAGGATTGGTTTCAACGGATTTGTGGCACTCCTTGCATTGCGGTTTATTGTGCACGGGATTGATGCTTCGGAGCACTTCATTGCCAAATTCATCTTGAATAAAAAAAGTTTGTGGTTGAGTTAATTGCCTTAGTTTATTACCGAGGATGAGATCCATTAGCTCCGGGTGACTGGAAAAGCGGACACGTCCGGCCGGATTAGCGATCATTACACTTTTTATATTGGACTGATTGCCTAAACTGGTGACAATCGATATTAAGCCGTTTAGATCCCTTTTTAACATGGCGTTTTCGAGTGAGGACTGCAGGAGAAAGTTAACTTCTTTAGCAGCCTGTGCTCGCTCACGTGATAATTCGGACTGATAAAAAGTTAGAAATAACCCGATAAAAACCAATGAACTCATTAAAAAGCCCACGATGGTTGCTAGGGTAAACTTTCTATGTAAACGTTTGGCAAACCAGGTCATGTTTTTAAATTTTATCCTCGTGCCGATGATTAAGTAATTAGTTTTTCAATAAAAAACTTAATATATTCCGGGTAATTGTGATAATTATTATACCTCGTAAAAAAAATAAAACACTGACAATATGTCATGTAAGTGGAATGTTTTTTTAATTGTTATTTTTAAAAATAATTAATTTTTTTAAACCTGACTAATGTTTTCAGCTCTTGTCATAACATGGCTTGTCTTTTGCTGTATGCATCCTAGGATCGGCTATGGCCGTAATTGTTAGAGACTATGTTGATCCATTGATGAACTGAAAAAATTTGATTAAACGAGTGAAAAGAATAGGAAAAGTAACGAACTTTGGATTGGCATCTTCAAAATTTCTAGTCTTCATTCTATCAGCTTGATTTTAGAGTTTAACTGTTCATCAAAAACTAAAAGCATTGGTTAGATTTTTTAAACCATTCTAGTTTTAAACATAAGGAGCAGATATGAAAAAAAAAATAGCTGAAATTTTTATAGTAATCACATTCTCATTGGTTTTCGTTGAATTAGCAGGTGCACAAAATTCAGCTACAACCGTCGAACAAGCGATACGAGATAGTGGTTGGGAAGTTAAACGAGAACAAAATGGTGACTTATTGTTTATGATACCTGGTTCTAAAAATGATAATTCCGACAGTAAGCCAATATTAGTACCTAAGGAGGAAAGAGCACAGGAACTTTCGGCAAGCGAGAATGAACGTCGGGCTGTTACCGAGAATAAGATTGAGCCTGATGAAACGGAATATTCATTTCAATCCATACGGCTTAAACTAAAAACTATGGGATGGCATGTCGGTGACAATGCTGACGGTAGTTTTTCATTTTATCCACCTAAAATAAGTAAGACTAAAACAATATCTTATTGTCCTGGAAATATACCCAATGTTGACATCACTTTACCCGTTGATAGTTGGAATGATGCCCATAGCATCGCTCTGAAATGGTTGCAAGAGAGCGGTGTGTCTAAAGTCAGTATTGGCAAAATACGAAAGATTATTAAAACCTATTTAGTCAGTATCGTATCAGAAAAAGCACCATTTGTTTTAAAACATCAATTAGCTATACGTGTTAATGACGGTTCGGTTATTGTTCTTTATTGACTTGTCGGTGTCAGGAAGCTTTTTTGCATCCTGACAAATTGTCAACAGCTAAATGATCTTTTCAAGAATGTTCTTTATCTTTTTGTATTGTAAGTAAAAATAAAGTTTTATTTCTTTCCCATTTCTACTAATAAAAAAATCTTGACATTCTCCTTTTTTTTCCTCCTGACACAAAGTCAGGGATTTTATCCCCCGGTTAATTATTAGGTTATTTGAACTGGAAATATATCATTTAAAAACAATTGGTTAGCGATATTTTTTCGACGTGGCACAGCTGTTGCTAACCCTAGTGCTATCAAAACCATCATATTTGGATTCGATACGGAAAATGATTATGAATAATAGAATCGTTTCAACTCTAGCCGTCCTACTGTTCAGCGGGTCATCAAGTCTAGCTGCTTCGGAATATCCGGTGGCTGGTACTACGCCTTGGCAGAGACCACAGGGAGCTCCTGTGATTGAATGGGTAAGACATGATCTAACTTGGTTTCAAAAAGGACTTACAGGTATTAATAAACCTTATCCTAAAAGTCTCTATTTTATGGACAATCAGGGTGAGTGGTATACCCCTTTTACAAAACCGGGAGTGCTTCCACCCTACGATATTCGAGGATGGCACCAATAGTTGAAAGCCCAAAATAAAGTTTTGATAGAAACAAAGAATCTGAGATGAAACTCAAATTATTTAATTAAATTGATATGTGCCGGCAAAACAATTGCTGGTTTTTTAATCCTTAGGAGGAAATTATGAAATTACGAATGCGCAAACTTGGAAAGCAAATCAAAAAAATCCTTGGCGTTGCTGCGGTAGTGGGAGCAATAACAGCTGCACCGGTTAGTGCGAGTATGTATGGTATGTCCGGTATGGGTGGCATGGGCGGAATGTCCGGTATGGGTGGCATGAGCGGAATGTCGGGTATGGGTGGCATGAGTGGTATGTCAGGCATGGGCGGTATGAGCGGTATGTCCGGCATGGGCGGTATGTCCGGCATGAGCGGCTACTTTAAAATTACTCCAACAGGTCAGATCTTCTTCTATCCAGCTACTGGTATGAGCGGTATGTCCGGTATGGGTGGCATGAGCGGAATGTCCGGTATGGGTGGCATGAGCGGTATGTCCGGTATGGGTGGCATGAGCGGTATGTCAGGCATGGGTGGCATGAGCGGAATGTCCGGTATGGGTGGCATGAGCGGTATGTCTGGAATGGGTGGCATGAGCGGTATGTCCGGTATGGGTGGCATGAGCGGTATGTCTGGTATGGGCGGAATGTCTGGAATGGGCGGTATGTCTGGAATGGGCGGTATGTCTGGAATGGGCGGTATGTCTGGAATGGGCGGTATGAGCGGTATGGCCGGTCGTTGGGTATGGCAACCATCAGGTATGAGCGGAATGTCCGGAATGGGCGGAATGTCTGGAATGGGCGGAATGTCTGGAATGGGCGGTATGTCCGGTATGGGCGGAATGTCTGGAATGGGCGGAATGTCTGGAATGGGCGGTATGTCCGGTATGGGCGGAATGTCTGGAATGGGCGGAATGTCTGGAATGGGCGGAATGTCTGGAATGGGCGGAATGTCTGGAATGGGCGGAATGTCTGGAATGGGCGGTATGTCCGGTATGGGCGGCATGAGCGGAATGTCCGGTATGGGTGGCATGAGCGGTATGAGCGGCTACTTCAAGATTACCCCACAAGGTCAGATCTTCTTCTATCCAGCTACTGGTATGAGCGGAATGTCCGGTATGGGTGGCATGAGCGGTATGTCAGGCATGGGCGGTATGGGTGGCATGAGCGGAATGTCCGGTATGGGTGGCATGAGCGGTATGAGTGGAATGGCCGCCTGGAAATAGGTCATATTCACAGCACTCGGGGTGCAGGGAAGCGCCCCAATCTTTATTTAATTTGAATAGTTAATAAGCTTTTTATTCTTTACTAAGCTAGCAGTCTGAGGTCGCAAAATAATGAAAAAAAATTATCTGGCACCGTTATTAGTTCTTTTTTCAATTGGATTAACAAATATTTCGGCGGCTGAAAAACCAACAACAATACCATATCAGTCTGCTCAATGGGATCCGATTCATTTTTCGCCCCGTATAGAAACTGCTACAAACGATGAATGTTTAAAATGCCATCAGGAAATTCTTAATCGAAAAGTACGTCTGAAATCTCCAGCAGGTGTTCCGTCGGATGCGGTATTAGCCTGGTATCAAACTTTAGGCACCTATGAAGGTCAACAAGAAACTTTTCATAGGCGTCATCTAGTAACTCCCTATGCCAAGAAATTGATGAATATGCAATGTAATACTTGTCATCAGGGTAATGATCCTCGTGAGGAAGCTCATAATCCTCCGGATCACAATAATACGCAATTTACCTTAAGAAAGCAGGTTAATGTAGAGTTTTGTGTAGCCTGCCATGGAGACAGCCCCTACTCGATAATGGGCTTACCATTGCCTTGGGAACAATCCAAAGGCATGTTTCAAAATAATTGTCTATTGTGTCATGGCGGTATTAGAACCAATCGTCATCAAGTCAATTATCTCAATGCGGATGCAATTGAAGAGGCGGGTAAAAACGACTCCGATGTATGTTTCGGATGTCATGGTGGTCGTCAATGGTATCGCATTGCTTACCCTTATCCTCGTCATTCGTGGGAAGGAATGGCCAAGGAAATTCCCGAGTGGGCTAAGGATCGACCTACCGAATCAGAACCAAGATTTCGGATTAAACAACAGAAAACAGCAAGCAAATAGTAACGGCGTTGTATTGGAATAGGAAGGAGAATTAAAAAGATGAGCATAAAACAAAGCTTCGATAATCTGAAACAGCGCGTCAACCTTTCTCGGCGTTCTTTCTTAAAAGGCACTGCTGTTAGTGGTGGGATTGTCGCCAGCAGCGGTCTTATAGAAATGAAATATGGGAAAGAGGCAAAAGCATTTGCTTATGAGCCTTATCCCAAAGATGACCAGTTAGAAACGGTTGTCACCAGTTGTGCTCATAATTGTGGATCCCGTCATATGTTGGTGGCACATAAATGGAAAGACGTGATTGTGAGGCTTTCTACTGACGATGGGCGTTACCAAAAAGATGGATATTTTGGTAAAGATAGCAATGAAGAACCTCAATTGCGGGCCTGTTTGCGTGGTCGTTCTTATCGGCAAAGGCTTTACTCCCCAGAACGCTTGTTGTATCCCATGATTCGTGTTGGTGAGCGTGGGGAAGGCAAATTTAAACGGGTGTCGTGGGATGAGGCTTTAAACTTCGTTGTACAAAAGATGAATCATCTGAAAAGTACCTACGGACCTACAGCTATTCTTGATCAAAGTTATGCCGGAGCCTCATATGGGGTATTACATAAGTCGGATCAAATCGAGGGATTATTATCGCGGTTTTTAGGAATGTTTGGCAGCCGAACCAGTTCTTGGTCGGTACCCTCATATCAAGCCACGACGACGAGTTCCCGCTGGACTTTCGGTACCATTGAAGATGGTAATGAAGATGATACTTACGCCGAATCTAAATTAATGATCATGTGGGGTTGGAACCCGGCTTATACTTTTCATGGTGGTAATACTTTTATGTATTTACGCATGGCAAAGCAACGTGGCTGTAAGTTTGTTATCGTTGACCCCCAATATACTGATTCTGCGGCCGCCTATGATGCTTGGTGGATTCCCATTAAACCCAATACTGATGCAGCCATGATGGCTGGAATGGCTCATTACATTTTTACCAAAAATTTACACGATCAAGAATTTATCGAGAAATTCTGTTTTGGAATGGATGAAAAAACCATGCCTGATTGGTCCGAGCAATCGGCTAATGGTACAGAAAACTTTAAAGATTATATCTTGGGTAAATATGATGGACAGCCTAAAACGCCTCACTGGGCGGCGAAAATATGCGGTGTTCCAGCCAAAGATATTATTAAACTGGCCGATATGTATGCCAGGACAAAACCTGCAGCGTTGAAAGCTTCTTGGGCACCGGGACGAAATGCTTATGGTGAACAATACAATCGTATGGCAGCAGCCTTACAAGCGATGACTGGCAATATCGGAAAACTCGGTGGTTGCGCCGAAGGTGTTGGAAAAGGCTGGCATGCTGAATCCGTTGCTCATCCGTATGATCAATATGCCAATATTTGGTTTCAGGCCATTAAGTCAGATCGCTGGGCTCATTGTGTGATCAATTATCCTAATGTTAAACGTGAAGAAATAGGACTTTGGCCTCGTCAGGATGCAACTGACGGACAGATACCTAATATTAAAGGGATATTTTGGCAGGGGTCGGACTGGTTTAACCAATTGACTAATATTAATAAGGAAATTGAAGCAATCCAGAAGTTGGAATTAGTGGTATGTATGGACTCAACCATTACACCTTCCGGATTGTGGGCCGATGTGTTGTTACCGGTAGCGACACATTTTGAACGCCATGATGCCGCTTTACCTTGGTATAAAGGACATTATTATATTCACCGCCCCAAGGTTATTGAACCTATGGGCGAATCTAAAACCGACTTACAAATCTTTACGGAGTTGGCTTATCGTATCGGTGGTGACGTTTTTGGCAAGGCCTATAACCCTAAAGCAAATCGAAACTACTTTCATGTTAATGATCACGTTGACGAAGCCTATTTACGAGAATGGTGGGAAACAAAAGTTATGGCCCACCAACATGTCGAGATGTCGTGGGATGAGTTTAAGCAGAGAGGCGTGTATAAATTTAAACTGCCGAGACCTCTTGTGGCATTTCAGGACCAGATTGAAAAGGGTGTCCGCTTTCCCACACCTACCGGTAAAATTGAGATTCTTAGCTCGGAATTGGCTAATATCGATGATTGGACCAAAACCAAGTATGGCTACCATATTCCCTCCATTCCTAAATGGATTGAGCCTTGGGAATCATTGAACTCTCCAAAAACGAAAAAATGGCCTTTCCATCTGATCTCTCCGCATCCGCGTTGGCGTACTCATTCTATCTTCAACAATTGTTCATGGCTACGTGAAACCTATGAACAGGAAGTAACCGTTAATGCTTCAGATGCTAAAAAGCTGGGTCTGAAGAATGGCGATACGGTTGAAATATGGAATGATCGTGGCAAGGTGGTGGTGCCGGTTTACGTGACTGAGCGTTGCATGCCGGGCGTATTGGTTCTACATGAGGGAGCCTGGATGGACCTTGACGATAATGGCGTGGATCGATCCGGTAATCCCGATTTTCTAACCCTGGATGAACCCAGTCCTGCTGGAGCCTTTGCTTATAATACGGTGCTATGCAATATCCAAAAAACAAAACTGGAGCATCGCCCCGGTTGGGATAAGCAAGCAACTTCACGTGCACACGTTTTTCGACGTGATTATTAAAAAATCTGGAGAGCATTGATCATGTCAACAAAAAAAGATGTCGGTAAAATCCGGAAAGCCGTAAAGCGTACTAAAGCGGTTACCTATACGCCGGTAAAACCTGAGTTGCAGCTTGGTTTTATCCATAATAACGTCGATTGCATTGGTTGTCGAGCCTGCGAAATAGCTTGTAAGGATAAGAATGGACTGGCACCGGGACCTCGTTTTCGTCGTGTTCAATATATTGAGGGTGGTAGGTATCCGGATGTTTTTGCCTACAAAGTCAATATGTCCTGTAATCATTGTGCTGAACCGGCTTGCTTGCCAACTTGTCCGACCGGAGCCATTTTTAAACGGAAAGAAGATGGCATCGTCGATATAGACTCTACTCTTTGTATTGGATGTAGACGTTGTGAAGCTGCATGCCCATTTGGTGCTCCACAATTTGATCCGCTCGATAACATTGTTAAGAAATGTAATATGTGTGTCGATGAAATCGATGCAGGCCGAAAACCCTATTGTGTGATGGCATGTATGATGCGGGTTTTGGATATCGGCAAGGTCGAGGAGATTTGGGATGGTAGTATCGATACGGTTGCTTTAGGTGCTAACGATAAAGTCTCTAGACAAGTTAAGAACATGGCCAATATTGAACTGACCAAACCGTCTATCGGGTTTGTCGCGCATAGCAAAGGAAAAGTAAAATGAGCTATTCATCCTCTATCCACTTGGATGAACTAAGTGCGTTTCGAGAAAATGTTGCCGAGGACCTACAAGTTTTGGCAACCCTACATGATCATGAGCCGAATAGTGAGCTCTTAAATGAACTTAGGAAGCTTGATTTTCCCATTGGAATGACTCTGTCGATGGATAGTAAATCTGCAATGGAAGCATCCACTATGATGCGGCAGGGAATATTGTCTTTCTGCTCTGGTGCTGAGCAAATAACGCTGGATGATTTAGCGGCCGATTATACCGCTATCTATTTAAATCACGGTTATGGTGTTTCGCCCGCAGAATCAGTTTGGTTGGATGAATATCATCTGATGTGCCAGGAAAGTATGTTTCAAGTACGTACCTGGTATAAAGACTATGGACTAGAGATCCCTAACTGGCGTATTCGTCCGGACGATCATTTGGTCTATCAATTACAATTTATTGCTTGCCTATTAACATATGATAATAAGCCGGAAACGCTACAAAAAGTGGCCACCTTTATGGATGAACACCTATTACGATGGTTGGGAAAATTTGCTTCTGGGGTTATCTCTCGCTGTGACACATTGTATTTTGCCGGACTAGCAACCTTAACCACGACCTATTGCGAAGAATTACGTGATCTATTAGCGATTATTTTACAGCAATCTCGTCCCACTGAGGAGGAGATAGAGAAACGTATGCAAGGAAATAAAGCTCCGCTGGAAGAGCCTTTAAAATACATGCCGGGAGTTGGTCCGGCTGTTTAAACCTAAAAAACTCAGTTGCCATCTACTGTGGTTCCCTTAAGCACTAAGTCTTAAGGATTTTTTTGGGTTAAAAATTTTGTTTCATTTGAGTTAAATTTAAAGAGGAAAATGTTTATGAAATTGATTGATCGCAAATTACTGGTAGTATTTCCTTTGTTGTTTAGTGGCACAATCGCTTTAGCGGCTTTTTATGAAGGCGATGCTGCTGCGGGTAAGGCTATTTACGATGGTAAGGGAGCCTGCGCAGCTTGTCATGGAGCAACCGGTGAAGGGGATGGTGTAGCGGCAGCAGGACTTAACCCCAAACCTGCCAGTTTTGCAACAGCATCATTTAAGTTGGATGGTGATGGTGATGGTAAGATGGGAACTATTGCCGATATCGCCAATGTAATTAAAAACGGTGCTGCAAAATATGGTGGAGCGGCAACTATGCCTCCCAGACCGGATTTAAGCGATAAGGAAATTAGTGATATGGCGGCTTATATCCTGTCCTTAAAAAAATAATCAAGTCTTAATGAGTCATGAAAGCTGAAACGCGCTCAAATCTTTTGGCCAAAGTAAAACAGGAACTGGTTTTACCAGAAATAGAGCCGGATGCCTGTGTTTATAGTCGCTACGATAAAGCGAATTGCCGAGCATGTATTGATAGTTGTCCAGCGACAGCATGGATCTTGGATGATGATTCGCTGGGTCTCGATACAGAAGCTTGTGATGGCTGCGGTCTCTGCGTTTCGGCTTGTTCCAGCGGCGCTCTGCATATTCACTTTCCCTGGGTGATTCGCATGGTTGCAGGGCGTTTGGTTGCCTTGTTTAGCTGTCAAGAAAGCTGTGTGAAAGAAAAAAAAGGTAGTATTCCTTGTATTCATAGCTTGGGAATAAGGCAGTTATTGTTATTGTATAATGCAGGAATAGAACGTCTTCTGATTGCTACTCCCCCCTGTCAGGATTGTTCTCGAAATCCACTTGAAGGGGTTTATGAACGCATTGATAAAATCAATCGGTTATTGGATGCCAGAAGCAAATCCGAGATGAAAATTTTACAGCGTTCAAGCAGGGTTTGGCTAAAAGTATTTCAATCGGATGAAGTGGTTAGCCGAGGTACTAAGCTCTCAAGAAGAGAGTTTATAAGAGGAAAAGGCGAGACTTTGCGTCATCAAATGGTAATTTTGGATCCGCTAAATTTAGCCGAAACCAGGACAATACCACCGGCTCGACTATTGAATAACAATAGCAATCGATTACTCAATTGGCCTTGGGTTCCTGATTTACAAAGTAATTTATGTAATGGCTGTGATGCTTGTATGAAGTTTTGTCCCACAGAAGCATTGCAAGTAATTCGAAATGAAGAGGATTCCAGCTTGGCCTATCATATACTCCCTGAAGCGTGTAATGGTTGTGAAATCTGTTCAGCGGTGTGTGAAATGAGTGCCATATCGATAAAAGAATGGTCCTGGGCTAAAGTTGAAATCATTAAACTTGCAGAGCATCAATGTGTTGCATGCGGTAATACATTTCACCTTCCCAAAAAACAAAACGCTTCAAATGTTTCAGCGCAGATTTCAATCTGTCCCATTTGTCAGACTAAAAATCATGCTGCCAATCTGTTTCAGGTACTGGATGATAATGTTTCGAACCATGAGTAATTATGTTTCAGTGAATTAGTAAATCCCCAGTTTCCGGAGTGACCCATTTGCCTTCTGCTTTGAACTTAAAAGGGATGGATATCAGTTTCATACCGATATTTTTTTCAATGGCAAAATGAAGATGCGGTCCGGTACTAAATCCCGTAGAACCGGCGCGAGCAATAAATTGGCCCCGTTTAATCCTTTGGCCTATTTTAACCGCTACTGAATCGGTTTGTAGATGTGCATAGATAGCCATACTGCCGTCGGAATGTATAATTCTTAATACATTGGCTTTATCAACCAAAGATCGTCTGGCACCGCCATTGTTAAAATCTTCATCGATGCTCATCACTACTCCATCGCTAGCAGAATGGATGGCTGCCCCCTCCGGCATGGCTATATCTACCGCATAACGGGTATAATCGCTAAAGTGACTAAAACGACCGTTAAAACCTTGAGATACAATGTAGCGTTCCGATTTAGGAAATGGCAATTGGTAATATTGTAACTCCCTGATTTTAGCATTTGGTTTACCGGGAAAATAAGTATAACTGAGCTTGTAAGACATACTGGAAAAACGTCGAGTCGGTTTGATTTCCATCACCAAAGTTTCACTTAGTGGGGGTAATATGACACTGGATGGCAGATCCAAGGTATTGCTGACATTGTCACGACGTAGAAAATCTATAAACAGTTCAACCTCTCCTCCCAGGCGATTAGAAGCATAATATCGGGTTTTCCCAAAATGTTCATGTTTTCTTAGGGAGACTAATTTATTGTCGGGATTCTTCTTAAGTTTTTTTTCAGGTTTTTTATCGAAAAACCAATTTCCTTGTTCTGATTTGGAATCCCCGGCATGTAGGACTGTGCTTTCAAGTAGGAAAATAAAGACTAAAACAATGATCTGAAATAAAGGATGAACATACTTTAGTTTTGACGTAGACGATAGGTTGGCTGATTGTCCTTGCCTAGAATTTGATAATTGATTAGCCATGTTTGGGCATCCTCAGCATCCTTTTCAAACCATGCCTGGGCAGAACCAAGTCGGAAGGTATAACCCCATTGATCCATGTCGTTCATCATCTGCTGCGAGTCGGCAAATGGTACTTGTTCGGCTAATACAATCTGTAAATAACAGACACCATTTTCCTCATCATAATCACCGGCTGCATCTGTGTGTAGTTGTTCCCGTCTGTCCTTATCCATACAGATATAATGGCAGGCCTCGTGAAATGCCGAATGGAGAGGAGTATCTTCCCGAACATAGAGAGTATTACCGATTAATCCGGCTTCTGAGTCGCCCCAAAAACTACCGGGAATTTCCTTGTCGGCGCCAATCCATTCAAGCTCAAGATTATATTTGGCAAACAATTCTTGCAGTGAGTTTTGGTGCTTTAATGTACAATATAGCAAGGCTTTTTATCTTATTCCACAATCACTTGAGCATTTAGTCTGCTTCATTCCACATTTGTTTGAATTGATCTTCCCAACTGGGAATTTCCAGACCAAAGGTTTTTTGCAGTTTGCTATTATCCAAAACCGACCATTTGGGCCTTTCAGCAGGCGTGGGGTATTCAGAACTGGGAATGGGCAAAAGAGTATGACAGGTTTGCTTAGCCTTATCGGGATCGTGTTCCAGAATAGCTTTGGCAAAATCGTACCAGGAGGTATAAGTACTTGCAGTAATATGGAATAAACCTAATTTATTCTGGTCAATTTCGCTAAGGTCGGGGCTGTCCTTTAACAGGTTTTCGATGATTTTCGCGGTAGTCTTGGCAATGTGACCACACCATACTGGTGAACCTAACTGGTCATCGACGACTTTTAACTGTTCCAGTTCATGAGCCAGGCGTAACATGGTCAAGACAAAATTGGCTCCTCGTAATCCGTACACCCAACTGGTCCGTAATACAATACTTTTACAATCGCTATTTAATACCAGTTCCTCACCGGCTAACTTGGTACTACCATAAACACTTACAGGGTTCGGCGTATCGGTTTCCAAATAAGGTTTATCGTTATTACCGTCGAAAACAAAATCGGTTGAGTAATGAATAAACAGAGTGTTGTACTTGCGGGCAAACTCGGCGATAACCTCAGGACCACGGGCATTGACCTGATGAGCCAGTTCCTTATCGTGTTCTGCTTTATCTACAGCGGTATAAGCGACGGCATTAATAATAATATCCGGTTTGATCTGCTTCAGGGTCGCGGTAATGGTTTTTTCCTTGGTAAAATCCACTACGTCAATATCAAAGCTGTGTATGGTGGCAATATCACTTAATGCGTTGACCAATTCATGACCAACCTGGCCATTCTTACCCAGTATAACGATCTCTGGCTTCCCCATTTGTTATCCTTTTATTCATAAGAGGTGTAAAATTAGTTCTTTACCCTATTATGTCACATTTAAAATGGAACAAAAACTAGATCAGCCCATTGGGATATTTGGTGGAACATTCGATCCCATACATTTTGGTCATTTACGTCCCTGTCTGGAGCTTTGCGAGCAATTCAATCTTGAGCATATTCGCTATATTCCGTCATTTATTCCACCTCATCGAGACAATCCTACGATCCGCGTTGAGATGAGAGTTAAGATGGTTGAACAGGCAATAGCTGGTGAATCCCGTTTTCAATTGGATAAGCGTGAGATTGAGCGGCAGGGGCCGTCTTATATGGTGGATACATTAAAATCGTTACGGCAGGATTTTCCCAATCACCCTTTGGGATTAATTATCGGCATGGATGCTTTCTTAAAAATCCATTTATGGCAACGCTGGCAAGAGCTTCTTAATTATTGTCATTTTATCGTTATGCGACGACCTGATTCGGATTTTGAAGAGCCGTCAAATTGGCCGGAAGAGTTAAAAAAGCTCCATAAAGAACATAAGGCCGTTGAAATAATCGAATTACATAAACATTTATGTGGTAAAATCGTTTTTCAAAATGTAACACAATTAGCTATTTCATCTACTGATATCCGCTCCAAGTTGAAACAAAATCGTTCTATCCGTTATTTAGTACCGGATTCTGTGTTAGATTTAATTAGCAATAACCATCTTTATTTGTAGGAAAATTAATGAGTATCGATCTGAAGGCCCTGGAGGCAGTCGTAGTTGAAGCAATAGAGGATCTTAAAGCGTTTGATATAAAAGTTTTGGATGTACAGGGAAAAAGTAGTTTTTCGGACCGGCTGATATTTGCCAGTGGTCGCTCTGATCGTCAGGTAAAATCCATCGCCAATAATGTTATCGTGCAGTGTAAAAAAGCCGGAAATCCGCCTTTGGGTGTCGAGGGAATGAACACCGGCGATTGGGTGTTGGTTGACCTGGGAGATATTGTAGTACACATAATGCTGCCGCAAGTTCGTGATTTTTATAATATAGAACGTATCTGGGAAGTGGAATACGAACAATCCCACCAAGAATAATCGTTACATGAAAATAAACGTTATTGCTGTCGGTCAAAAAATGCCGGTCTGGGTAGAGCAAGGTTATAATGAATATGGTCGACGTCTAACCCAGGATTGTAAATTGGAATTGTGTGAAATTTCGGCCTCCAAGCGCGGTAAAAATAGTGATTTGGAAAAGATCCGCGAAGAGGAAGGTGATAAAATTATCGCTGCCATCGGCAAAGGCAATAAGGTGATTGCCTTAGAGGTAAAAGGTAAACCATGGAGCACGGAACAACTGGCGGATCAGATGCGTTCCTGGTTGCAAGGAGGGCAAGATATTTCACTCCTAATTGGCGGACCGGAAGGGATGAGTCAAAAATGCCGTAACCGGGCTGATCAGTTGTGGTCCTTGTCTCCTCTGACACTACCCCATCCTTTGGTCAGGGTTTTGATAGCCGAACAGCTTTATCGAGCCTGGAGCATTACCAAAAATCATCCCTACCATCGCTAACTAAACGATATGCAAAGTAACCATTTTATCTATCTGGCCTCAAAATCCCCAAGACGTGCAGATTTATTGCAACAAGTAGGCATTTCTTTTCAGATAATTAAACAAAATGCCCCAGAGCATCATCAGGAACACGAAAGTAGCCAGGAATTTGTCCTGCGCTTAGCCGAAGAAAAGGCCCTGGATGGATTAGCAAATGCCATTCGAGCTGATTTATCTCCCGCTCCTATTATAGCTTCCGATACCATAGTGGTAATCGATGGACAAATATTGGGAAAACCAAAGAATAAGGAAGATGCCTTAAAGATGTTAGCCAGCTTGTCGGGACAGACTCATCAAGTGATGACGGCTGTCGCCATGGTTGATTTTAAGCGCAACCTGAAAACAGCCCTAAGTATTAGTGAGGTAGAATTTTGCAGCATTAGTGAAAGGCAAGCTAACGCCTATTGGCAAACCGGAGAACCACAAGATAAAGCCGGTTCATATGCCATTCAAGGACAAGGTGCAATATTTGTAAAATCAATTCGCGGTAGCTATTCAGGTGTGATGGGTTTACCGCTTTTTGAAACGAGCCATTTGTTAAAAGAATTTTCTATTGACCCGTTAGAGTGAAATAAAGACCAATGAGTGATGAACTGCTGATTAATGTGACCCCCCAGGAAACCCGCGTAGCCAAAATAGAAAATGGCATGTTGCAAGAGGTGGTTATCGAGCGTGAGTCCAAACGCGGCCTGGTCGGCAATATATATAAAGGTAATGTCAGCCGTGTTTTACCGGGGATGCAGGCGGCTTTTTTAAATATTGGTTTGGAACGTACGGCATTTTTACATCTTTCAGATATTTTAATTTCCCCGGAAAAACTTGAACAAATCAATAAAAGCAATGGAGAAGTTACCATTATGGATGTCCTGCATGAAGGACAAGAAGTATTGGTGCAGGTGATTAAAGATCCGATGGGGAGCAAAGGAGCACGGCTCACCACAAATATTACCATTCCGGCAAGATATCTGGTCTATATGCCTAATTCCAACCATGTCGGCATTTCTCAAAAGTTGCTCAATGAAGAGGAACGTGAACGCATTAAAGAACTGGTTAGCGTCAATATGGGCAATTACGGTGATGGGGGATATATTATCCGCACGGTTGCTGAAGGTATTGATGAAAAGGCATTACAATCAGATATGTCTTTTTTGAAAAAACTTTGGGATGCCATAGTTGAAAAGAAAAATACCCAGCCCGCTGGGACTTTAATACACGAAGATTTACGTATCGTAATGCGCATAATGCGCGATATAACCGATAGTAAAATTGATGCTATTCGTATCGATTCCCGGGAAACCTTTAAGAATGTGCTGAAATTTGCGGAAAAATTTATTCCGGAACTGGTCTCTAGGATTGAATATTATCCTGGTGAACGGCCTATTTTCGATCTCTATAATGCTGAAAACGAGATTCAAAAGGCTTTGCAACATAAAATCAAACTAAAGTCAGGTGGCTATATTATTGTTGATCAAACTGAAGCCATGACAACAGTTGATGTCAATACCGGTGCTTATGTCGGTAATAAAAACCTCGAAGAGACCATTTTTAAAACCAATCTGGAATCTACTCAAGCAATATCCCGGCAGCTAAGATTAAGAAACCTTGGTGGAATTATAATTGTCGATTTTATCGACATGAAAGATTCTGAACACCGCCGTCAAGTTTTACGTGCCTTTGAAAAGGCTTTGGAAAAAGATAACGCCAAAACCACGATTACCGAAGTATCAGCTTTGGGTCTGGTAGAGATGACCCGTAAGCGCACTCGGGAAAGCCTGGAACATATTCTATGTGAACCTTGTCCTACCTGTAATGGTCGCGGTACGATCAAAACCGTGGAAACCATTGCCTTTGAATTGTTTCGTGAAGTGATGCGGGAAAGTCGTCAGTTTGAAGCGCAAAAACTCCTGGTTCTGACCTCTCGGCAAATTGCCGAATATCTGATGGACGAGCAATCGGCGGCCATAGCAGAATTGGAAGAATTTATCGGATTGAGCATTCGTTTTCAGATTGATGATGATTATACTCAAGAGCAGTATGATGTCGTCCCCATGTAAATACGACATTCAATTTTGTTTTTAATTTTTATATGCAAATAAACAAAACCGTTATCTGGTTTAGTCGTTGGTTTTATTTTTTATTGGCTCATCTGCCCTTTAAGATTCTGGCCAACGCCACATTGTTTACCGCTATCTTTTCCTTGATGATTCAAGGAGCCTTATACTATGGGGAAAAACACCCTGACAAGTTACAGCAATTAATTGCCGACTATTTATTGATTGATGCTGATTTCAGTTCGGTAAAAAGTGACTTTAATCTGCTCTATCCTTCCTTACGACTCAATAATCTGACAGTTAATCAACCTTTTAACAAACAACCCTGGTTATCCTTTAATTCAGTAGCAGTCTCGGTTGACCTATTAAAAAGCCTGGTAACCTTACAACCTAAATTAAACTTTTTTATTCTGGATGGTTTAAAAACTACCCTTTCCAGAGATCGACAGGGAAATATTTATCTCGGCGATAATCTTGTTAGCAATCACAAAGTACAACAGGATGGTATCAATAGTCAGGAAAAAATACCGACCCATATATGGCTGCTTAGCCAAAAATTCCTTTCGTTAAGCAATAGTCAAATTGAATTGAATGATGAAATTACCGGTATTTCCGGATTTGTTCTGAATGATATCAATATTGCTTTAAAAAACTCCTGGTGGCATCACCAGTTAAGTCTTAGCTTTGGAAACCAAAAGGGACAACAAGAGTTTGATGGCGTTAATTTGATCATGGATTTTGAAGGAAGTATCCATAAAATATATGACTGGAAGGGTGATTTTTATTTTTCCGTCGATGATTTTGATTTTAAACAACAGGATCAGCGTCTAGCTTATCAGATATATAAAAAATTGTTGAAAAAGCAACAGTTCACGATCCTATCGGCTCAACTGGATGGACAGCTTTGGGGAAAAATTGATAAGGGCCAAGTAAGCGCGGTATCGGGATTTTTAGAACATGGTCAATTGACTTTAAGGGATGAGCAAAATGACCGTTCTATTGAGTTTAATAATTTTTTCAGTGATTTTGCCGTATTAAATGTTGCCAGTATTTTCGGGCGGCAATCATTTCAAGATATGTCAGGTACGATGAACAATGATAGCTGGCATTTTATTTTTAATGAGTTAGAGTTTGATATCGGTGACCAGATGGTGGCAATTGATGAAATAGCTGTTGATATAGAAAAAATCAAAGAGCTTGGCAGTAGCATAAGTTCTTATCGTGTTCATAGTTTCATCGAAGAGTTACAGCTAAAACCCCTAACTCCGCTATTCCAACAATTGCTACCCAAACAGCAAGATATGTTTGAAAGTCTTAACATCAGTGGCAAGTTAGACAATATTCATAGTGACTTAATTATTCGCGATAAAGAGCTGGCTGATTTAAAAATTTATACCCAATTGCAATCCTATCAGCAATCGGCGTGGCAGGATATTCCGCCCCTGAGTGGATTATCGGCAGATTTTTGGATTAATTATCAGTTTAGAGATGGGCAAGCGAGTAGCGATGGCGTAGTAAGTCTTGATGCTCCGGGGTTGGAGTTGTATTTACATCGTTTGTTTCGAGATGCCTGGCGTTTTGAACAAGCTAAGGCAACTCTAAGTTGGCAACAGATTGGAGATTTAACGTGGATCGATAGTCGTGCGGTTGAGATCCAAAATGACCATTTGCAACTCGCTGGTGATGCGGAATTTTGGCTGGATGGCAAAAATAGTCCCATTATGATGATTGATGCCTATTATCAAAAGGTTAATGCTGCTCATACTTCTTTATATCTGCCGGCCGGCGTTATGGATAAAGAATTGGTGCGCTGGCTGGATGAGGGAATTTTATCAGGACGTGTTCCTGATGGTGGCGTGTTGTATCGGGGACGTTTAAGTGATTTTCCCTATACTGATCACTCCGGCAATATGGATATCGTATTTAATACTCGCAAGGTCAAACTAAATTATAAAAACGATTGGCCCATCGTAACCGATATCAACGGCCGTACAACCTTTACCGAAACTGGTATGTGGATCGAAGGATATCAAGCCAAGGTGTTGGACGCTGTCAGCCAGGATACTTTTGTTTCCTTAAATGATTATATGGATGGCATTGTACGAGTAAACTCGAAGGTGAAAGGAAAAGCCAAAGATGGTCTACTTTATCTGCAACAAAGTGACATTTTAAGTCCCGATCATGTAAAAAGTCTAACCAGTGATGGTGATATAGATATCGATCTAAGACTAATAATCCCCACTGATTCGGATGATGACAAAATTACTTCCAAAATTAATGTAACTTTAAGTGATGTTGCATTTGTTCCGCAGTGGTTATCTCCCAGTAAACTGACCGAGATTAATGGAAAATTGATGATCGAAAACGGTTTTATGAATGCCAAAAATATTAGTGGAAAATTAAAAGATGAAAAGGTCAGTATCAATATCCTAACCGAACCGGAAAGTAAGGATGTGGATGCTATCACTCAGCTTGCGGTAGATACCCGATTAAGCACGGAAACTATACTGCAATCAGGTTTTGTACCTTCCTGGTTGGAACCGATATTTCCTTATCTAAATGGTAAAACAGCATTGCATGTCAATTTATTGATCCCCAATAATCGTGAAATTTTTCCGCAAGTGGTGGTCCTTTCCAGTTTAAAAGGAATACAGAGTGATTTACCAAAACCATTTAATAAAGACTCACTACAAGCGCTCGATTTTCAATTGAGCTATAGTGAGGATAATCGTCATAGTCAATTTAATGTAGAGTTAGGCGATATTGTTAACGTGACGACAGAATTGCTTGGCGGTAAGGCTAACAAGGAACATAAACTGAATCGGCTAGGTTTGTCATTTGGCTTTAAAAAAGCGCCATTACCGCGTAAGGAAGGAGTGATTGTTCAAGGCAATTTGGATCTTACTGAAATGGATCACTGGAAAACCTTATTTGACAATCGTTCTGGTGATAAACCGCAACTGCTAGATTTTCGCTTACCGATAAAGATAGCCATGGATCGTATTAATCTACCAGCGCTCTTTAAACAGGATGATAAACAATCCGAGCAACAGAGTGAGTCGAAACCACTTCAAGCCAAGGCTTTACCTACTATTAATGGTTTTATCAATAGCGTTAGTGTCGCTGGGGAACATCTCGGTAAATTCAAAATTGCCAGCAGCCAGGATGAACAGTTATATCGTTTAAAAAATATTAGCTTAAATGGAGACGTATTGGATCTGGAACTGAATGGTGTATGGCGTAAAACAGATAAAAGCCCGACTACCCGTGTCGAAGGCAGCATGCAATTGGATGATGTAGGAAAAGTGAGTGAAATTGTTGGTTATGATTCGGTGACCAAAAAAGCTGATATGAAATTTGATGGTTTTATTACATGGAATGGCAGTCCACTGGCCTTTAATTATAAAAAACTGCAAGGAAATGTTAAGTTAAAAACCGGTGCTGGTTATTTTAATAATATTGATCCGGGTGTAGCTCGCGTACTGGGACTATTTAATTTAAATAAGATTGCCAAGCGGATTAATTTGGATTTCTCCGATGTTTCTGGAAAAGGTTTTAATTTTGAAAATATCAATGCTGAATTTGTATTTGGTGACGGCAAACTACACACACGCGACTTAATGATAAATAGTAGTATTGCGCAGATTAATATCGATGGTCATTTGGATCTGGTCGAGGAAGAATTTGATGAATTGGTAACCATTATTCCCAATATCTCCTCTGGACTGACCTTAGCGGGAGCAGCCATTGCCGGTCCGGTAGGTGCGGCAGCAGGATGGATAGGACACAAATTGGTGGGAAAACAGGTTAATAAAATTTCCCAATATCAACACAAAATTACCGGTTCCTGGGAGGAGCCTGACATTAGTTTGGTGAAATTAGAAGGAAACCTAGAAGAAGATCTTTGAATCATGCCTTTCCAGAAGGTCGGGCTATGAGGTGCATTATTTCACCTTTTTGATTATAATGGCCCAGTTTTAGTGGCTTAAGGGAATGAAGTAGTAGGAAATTATGGCAAAAATAGCAGCAATTCAAATGGCATCAGGCCCTTATGTCAGCGCAAATCTTAGCGAAGCCGCACGCTTGATTAAAAATGCCGCCAAGGAAAAGGCTGAACTGGTCGTGTTACCGGAAAATTTTGCCCATATGGGGATAAGTGATGAAGATATTTTATCTATTGCGGAAGATGAAAACTCACCCGGTGAAATTCAGTCCTTTTTATCTCGCACTGCTAAAGAATTAAAGATCTGGCTATTGGGTGGCACTGTTCCAATCAAATGCGTTCTTGAAGACAAAGTAATCTCTGCGTCTATTTTGTATAATGATAAAGGTGAAGCGGTGGCTCGTTACGACAAGATTCACCTTTTCGATGTCGATCTCGATGAAGCTCGCGGAGCTTACCGTGAATCGGCATTCACCCAAGCAGGAAATGAACCCGTTGTGGTAGATACGCCGTTTGGAAAACTCGCTTTGGCTATCTGTTACGACATCCGTTTCCCGGAATTATTCCGACGCTTGGAAAAGAAAGGTATGGAAATTCTGTTGCTGCCGGCTTCGTTTACTTCAATTACAGGTAAGGCACATTGGGAAGTACTCAACCGAGCCAGAGCCATTGAAAATCTCTGTTTCGTAGTAGCTTCAGCGCAAGGCGGTTTCCACGTCAACGGTCGTGAAACCCATGGTGATAGTATGATTGTCGATCCCTGGGGACATATTATTGATCACTTACCCAGAGGTTCTGGTTTTGTGATTGCCGATATTGACTTAAAACATCTGCATGAGACCAGACAGAGCTTCCCGGTATTGGAACATCGTCGTTTGTTTTGTCATTTTCCAGATTAATTTGGCAATTTTTATTGTTGTAATATAGCTTTAAATCGTTTGGAAAAGTCTTCTAATCTACGCTTATTAACGCCGAAGTCACTATACCCTGTTCTAGAGGCTGAACGAATATGCAGCTTTAAAGCAACTTCGTCGATCCTGATTTCAAAATCATCAACAAATCTAAAAAAGGTGGACGTAAATGTGGCTGCCAAATAGTTTTGTTCGGCATTAACCACTGCGCCTCCCATTTCTATAATTATGTTTTTTGCCAAGTCAATTATTTGCGTGCTTTGGGTATGCTCAAAGCCCAGTGCAGGTAAGTAGTGAGATGAGCTTTCCGGGAACTCTGTGTTAATACAATTGGGACTATCCGGGCAGGATTGTAACTGACCATTCAGTAAACCGGGTGCTTTTGATTCTGCTTTATCTGCCATGGCAAAACGGATAATGCTGACAAACAATACCAGCAATAATAATGTGGATAGGGTGAGCTTCATAAATCGCCAAAATCATAGTCAAAGTTATAGTCAAAATCCTGATAATTTTTATGAATCTTAACCTTTTGCCAGATATCCATGCTTTCACAGAGTAAGCATTTAGGGTTACTAATTTTGCTGGTTTGCATATGATTGGTAATGTAAAAGGATTTATTGATAGAAATTTTCCGATATTGGCCTTCGTGGTTTTTGAGGATCCCTGTTACAACACGGGGAAAAACTTTTACACAACGAATAATGATCGGGTCTTTGTGGTAGCCTCCGCTGTCAAATTCGATGTAAACCTGTTGGGAAATTTTACACTTATTATAGCTGTCTTTAAGCTTGGCTTGCTCTTTGTCTTCCTCGTCAAGCTCTTCTTCGCTTGGAGTGGGCCTGGGATCATTATCGGGATCACTGATACCCTGCTGTTTTAAAAAATGTTTTAAGGCATCGTGCAGATTACCATTTTGCTGATCAAGATATAGCATATGTAGTTCTTCTATCAATGCCAGCTTACTATCTTGTTCTGTGGTCATCTTTGCTCCCAGAGGTTGATCTATTGCAATTCCTATTATATTTCATAGGTAATTGAATTCAATGGTTTTTTGGAAAATATTAGTCCAAATTTAGGAAAATCGATAAATAAACAACTATGCATACATCAGGGATTTTTAGTTGTCTGCTTTTGTTTTGGAAATTTTGCTCTTTTTCCTGTTATTATGTTGCGACTATAGTTATAAACATTTGGTAGGAGTATAGATGAAATACTTGGTAATGGCTGCATTATTAATTGTTGGGCAAGCTGTTTTGGCGGATCAATTTGCAGATGGGCAAAAGGCGGTGGATGAAGGTAAATATCAATTGGGGTATGAGCTGTTGTCACCAATGGCGGAAAAAAATGATGCTGAAGCCCAATATATTATTGGCCGAATCTTGGCGGAAAAATTAATTGATAATGCCGATCCGCAAAAAGGCATTCGATGGTTGGAAAAAGCAATTGAAAACCGTCATATGAAAGCTGCAGAAACTTTAGGTCGTATGTACTTGAGTGGTTTTGGCGTGCCGTTGGATACCAATAAAGGGGCCCATTATTTGGCATTAGCCGAGGAATATCGTCCCGAAGATGAACCGGAAGAAGAATGTGATTAAAGCGATAGTTGTCATAGATAATTACAAAAGATAGTGGTAACTTCCTTTTTTAAGCGGTTACAAAAGGTTGCAGGTTATCTCGGTACATTAAAATATCTGGCATATTGTCTTATACTGATCAGCTTTTTGGGGATTGTTACCAGCCTATTTTTTCCATCATATCTTACCGAGCAGAAGGTACTATTTCCCTCCTTTATTATCCTTATCTGGAGCATTTTGGTCTTAATCTATCCCATTATGTTTAAGGAAATCCCGGACTTTTCGGAAGTATCTTTGGGGTGGTTTACAAAAATAAAAAAGCGTTTGCTCCAATTACTTTACATCATAGTTGCACTATTATTTCTGGTAACAACTCTGGTACTAGGTTTGCTGACTTATAGAATGCTGCTTATTAATTACTGATTAGAACTTTTAAGCAAGGGGGATAAAGTGAATAAAATTTCATTCTATAAGCAAAGTACTGATAAACATGCAGACATAAAAAAGGCATAAGTTGAAACTTATGCCTTTTATTTAATGCTAACTAATTGTAATCACATTGTTAGAAAAGAATTAAGCCATTACTTGTTGCCTATTAATTTTTTAGCTATATTTTTCCAACCTGTTGGCAGGTAATGTGAGATACCCTGATGGCATTCAACACAGGAAGTATTACCTGCGTCAAAACTCTTTTCATGGATATCCACACTCCTTGGTTCTTGTTTTGCCAGATCCATTGCCATATGTGAATGACAGGTATTGCACTCCTTGGAATTATTTTTAATCATGCGTTTCCATTCACTTACCGCCATATCCATACGCGTTTTATCGATTTCTTTAGCAGTATTGGCACCATCAGCATGTTGTTTGCCTGCATGACAATTATTACAAGCAGCCTGAACACCTGAACGATTTATATAGTGAATACTTGCCTCAAACTCACTGGCTTGCTCAGTATGACAAGACTCGCACTCCTTTAATGCCTCCATATCTTCGGCATTGACGTTCATTGTAAGCAATAAACTTCCGCCTAGTAATACCATAAGAAATGGTAGTTTATTTAGTTTTATTTTCATTATAAATCTCCACTCATTAATTGATTAGTTGGTAAAAGTATTTTCTATAAGTACCTCTGTATATGCCTGGGGCACATGACATTGCGTACAGAAATAACGCCCTGTAGAAACATTACTGAGCTTTTTACCATCTCTGGATCTATAATGACTTTTTGGAGGTTTGGCCGCATTGGTTTCTCTTCGATCCTTTTTATTATGACACCTCAAACAACTGTTTTCGTTTAAAGTGATCCGAGCCTTATCAATGTTATGCGGGATCATCGGAGGTTGATCTTCAAAGCTGACTGGAATTCCACCATCGACAGCCATCGATCGTTTGTTGGGAACCATTTCTGAAAGCTGATCGATCTCAACAATACCCCGTAAAGAATACAATGGCTTAGCTACGGAAAACTGGCCTGCCAAGACAAGTAAAGTAAGAGTAAGTAAACTAATTAGTATTATTTTTTTCATGTTTATTCCTCCTATGCTTTAACTATTTTAACAATGCATTTTTTGAAGTCCGTTTCTTTGGACAACGGATCAGTTGCATCGATTAATAATTTATTAACCAGTCTTCGGGCATCAAAGAATGGTATAAATACCAGACCTTTAGGCGGCTTATTACGGCCACGAACGTTAACTCGTCCGGTAATTTCACCACGTGGACTGACTACCTTTACTTTTGAACCATTGCGTAAGCCGCGTTTTCTGGCGTCACCTGGATTCATGTAAATCAATGCATCCGGTGCTGCTCGGTGTAATTCAGGTACACGGTTGGTCATAGAACCGGTATGCCAATGTTCCAAAAGACGCCCGGTTGTTAGCCAAAGGTCAAACTCCTCATTAGGAGATTCATGTGGTGGCTCATATGGGGCAAAGATAAGATTGGCTTTACCATCTTTTTTACCATAGAAATACACATCACCTTTTTTAACATTTGGGTTAATTTTTGTGACATATGGATCATATCCTTCGCGGTAACGCCATAGTGTTTCTTTGCCGTCAACCACAGGCCAGCGCAAACCACGAACTTTATGGTAAACGTCAAACGGTGCCTGATCATGTCCAGGTTTGTAACCTTCAGTCTGGAAACGACGGTATTCTTCAAACAGACCTTTCTGTACATAGAAACCAAAATGTTTAGACTCATCATTTTGGTAAACCATGTCGTCCTGATCTTTTACGGTGTTACTCTTATAAGGGAACTGATTGACCTGACCATTTTTAAATAAAACCTGATACAGGGTCTTACCCTTATATTCTGGCATTTTAGCAACTAAGTCTTTGCCCCAGGCTTCTTCAACAGTAAAACGTTTTGAAAACTCCATAACTTGCCATAAATCTGATCTAGAGTCCCCGGGGGCAGGAACCTGTTGGCGCCAAAATTGTGTTCGACGTTCTGCATTACCAAAGCCACCCTCTTTTTCGGCCCACATTGCCGTGGGTAAAATCAGGTCTGCGGCTATCGCAGAAACGGTGGGATATGGATCAGAGACGGTGATAAAGTTATCTGGGTTTCTCCAGCCGGGATACATTTCATCATTAATATTGGGGCCGGCCTGCATATTATTATTACATTGTTGCCAGTAACAGTTCATGACGCCATCTTTGAGCTTACGCTGCATTAAAACGGCATGGAAACCGACTTTTGGATTAATGGTTCCTTCGGGCAACTTCCAAATCTTCTCGGTTACCGCACGGTGCTTGCCGTTTTTGACTACCATATCAACCGGTAGACGGTGAGCGAAGGTACCGACTTCTCTGGCTGTACCACAGGCCGAGGGTTGTCCGGTTAATGAGAATGGGCTGTTTCCAGGTTCGGAAATTTTACCCATTAATAGGTGAATGTTATAAACCAAACCATTCATCCATACGCCACGAGTGTGTTGATTCATTCCCATGGTCCATAATGACATCACTTTTTTATTGGGGTCGGCGTAGATTTTAGCCAGTTTCAATAGTTTATCTTTGGGAACCTTGGTTTTTTCAGAAGCATATTCAAGGGTATAATTGGATACAGCCTTGGCATATTCCTCGAAACTCATGTTGGACAATTTCCCTTTGCCGGGATTCTTCGCAGCTTTTTGTAAAGGGTGCTCTGGGCGAAGTCCATAGCCTATATCGGTAGGTGTTTTCTTAATATTGACATGATCTTTTAAGAACTTTTCATTATAGGCTTTATTTTCGATAATATAATTAGCAATATAATTGGCGATAATCAAATCAGTTTGTGGCTCAAAAATAATGCCATTATCCGCTAACTCAAAGCTACGGTGGGTATAGGTAGACAGTACGTGAACTTCAGAACCTTTACGGGTTAAGCGGGTATCCACTAATCTTGACCATAATATGGGATGCATTTCTGCCATATTCGCGCCCCACAGAACAAAGGCATCTGCATGTTCCAGATCGTCGTAAACGCCCATCGGTTCATCGATTCCAAATGCTCGCATAAAGGCACCAACAGCTGAAGCCATACAATGACGGGCATTAGGATCGAGGTTATTTGAACGCAACCCGGCTTTCATAAATTTTGAGGCTGCATAACCTTCCCAGATGGTCCACTGACCGGAGCCAAACATACCGACACCTGAAGGACCTTTGGCTTTTAATGCGGCTTTCCATTTTTCCGCCATGACATCAAAAGCTTCATCCCAGGATACTTCCTCAAAATCGCCGTTTTTATCAAACTTTCCATCTGTCTTTCTTAAAAGCGGCGTGGTTAAGCGATCCTTACCATACATAATTTTCGATAAGAAATAGCCTTTAATGCAGTTTAAGCCTTTGTTGACGTCAGCATCAGGATCGCCCTGAGTGGCTACAATGCGTCCATTTTTAGTTCCGGCAAGTACGCTGCAACCGGTACCGCAAAAACGACAGGGGATTTTATCCCAGCGGATATCATCATCGTCATTTTTTTCTTTAGCTGCAAAGGCTATCGGAGTGCTTATGCCCGCTGCAGTGGCTGCAGCTGCAATGGCTTGTGACTTGATAAAGTCTCTTCTATTTAACTTCATTAATCGTCCCCCTTTGGGATGTTAATATAAAAGAAATTGGTGTAATTAATTATACGTCCAGCTCTTCTTGATATTCATAAATTAAAGCAGTGCTCATGACGCCATTTATTACGGTCATATCGGTCATAACCTTACTGCAATATTCTTGATTTTCGTGTTCAATCGTTACAACTAACTTTCCATTAGGCTCGCTAAGCTGAACCTCAACTCCCTCGAGCTGATTTAAATGTGAAGTTACCGGGGATAGGTGTTCGGGTTTGGTTTGAACGACTAGGCTACAAATAGTCATAAATTCCCCTTGGGTTGATGGTATACATAGTATTGGTTTTTATTTTAAATATAGAATAAAAAAGTTTATCCTGATGAAATAAAATTTGAATTGATTCATATCAATCTTTTATGTGTGCGCCGCACAATGCGTTTAAATCCAAGCAGCATTAAGCTATGGTACTTGTCATACCGTATTTTTTCCTGCAAGATTAATGCTTGTCATTTTTAATAGTTGCATTTTTTAGCTATTTTCTGGTTCTGATTCAGAGACTTAATGATCGGGAGAAGTAAGTTTGCCTGGTATAAATTATACGAACAGGAGACAATATGTTATGCATAAACCAGCTGCTATAATATACAAATGAACTAACCTTTATTAAATAATGCAATGCTAAGAACTTTAAATATTTAAAATTATAATGATAACTCAACGTTTTAATTTATTTTTCTATGCCTTCACTGTCTTCTGTACCTCTGCGGCATTAATGGTTATGGAAATTGTTGCGGCGCGTCTATTGGCACCCTATGTGGGCGTGTCGCTATATACCTGGACAACCTTGATCGGGGTTTTACTGGCCGGACTATCATTAGGTAACTGGTTGGGAGGGATCTGGGTTGATCGTGGTGCCGGTACTAAAGCGGTGGGGTTAACTTTGGCTCTAAGTGGTTTGCTATGCTTGGCCAGCCTGCTGTTTCTAACCTGGCTAGCGCCACTATTGCAAGATTTTCGCGCCAACCTGATTTTGGCTAGTTTGCTCTATGTTAGCGGACTATTTCTATTACCTGCCGTGCTGCTGGGAATTATTACGCCGTTGCTCACGGCTCTCGCTTTAAAACTGGATAATCGTACCGGGCATGTGCTGGGGCGGATGCATGCTCTGGCAGCACTGGGCAGTATTGCCGGGACTTTTGCTTCCGGTTATTGGCTGGTGCAATACTTTGGTACCCGCAGCGTATTAATTGGTACCGCAATCGGTTTATTGATTTTATCTGTTCCTTTGTTGTGGTCAAAACGCCGTACCTTGGTGGGTTTATTATTATGTTTATTGCTGCTGTTTGGAGTCATCGAATTACAAGAGGGCCTGGATAATCCCTGTGACCGTGAAAGTAACTACTTCTGCATCCGGGTAGTTGATGAAAATCTACCTGCGGAATTTGGTGAAGTGCGAAGTATGGTACTGGATCATCTTTCTCACGGCACCAATGCACGCGATGAACCCGGTTTGCTGATAGCACCCTATGTGCATGCCATGGACGAGCTGGTGAAACAGCATTTTCAGGATTCCAGTGAGTTACGTTATTTCTTTGCAGGCGGCGGTGCTTATACTCACCCCCGAGCGATAAAAAGTACGACACCACAGGCAAAAATCCATGTTGCGGAACTCGATCCGGAAGTGACAGACATTGCGAAAAAACAATTATATTTTGACCCGCAAGGGATAATGATTCACCATCGCGATGCTCGCCCCATTTTGGAAGATTATCCGAATAACTATTTCGATGTTGTGGTTGGCGATGTTTTTCATGATATTGCTATCCCCTACCATCTAGTCACCAGGGAATTTTTAGCTCTGATTAAATCCCGGCTTAAACCCGAGGGTATTTATTTAATGAATGTCGTGGATGCGTTTCCCGATCCACGGTTGGTGAAAAGCTTGATGAAAACGGCACAGACACAATTTTCCCACGTTCAAGTCTGGCTTGACCAACTACCAGACGGACCGCAACGTATGACTTATGTGATTTCTGCCGGCGACACCTTACGAAACAATAATATTTTGATTGCCCAATCAGGCCTGGAACGCCGATGGTTGAATATCAATCAACCTTTAATGGAGAGTGGAACGCCAATGGTAGAACTGCCATTATTGACCGACAACTATGCACCGGTAGACAGATTGCTATCCGGCCTGTTATTTGGTGAATTGGGATTGTGAAAAACTTTTATGAGTTATGTCCGGTATTATTTTACTCTTCAAGCCTCTATAATTTTAAAATGCGATGGAAAGATTCATTTGCAGCAGATTTTCATTTTCATATTTTTCACCTGCCGCTTCAATGGCATCTTTTACCAAGGCTTCGGCTTTTGCATGGCGCCATTCAAAAGATAAGACAGTATTTTTATAAATATCCACATTCATGCCTAGTAACCAGGCTTTTTCAAAATGATCGGTGGAATCAGTCGCTAGGTAAAATTCGTCTGAGGCTTGATAAGCAACGGCAATGTTGGCGTTTTTACCCATCAGGTTGAAATGATAGCCTGCTTCGATATTCCAGGTCTTGGGTTGGAGCTTCTTGGTGTTAATACTTGAAACTTCGCTGGCTTCAAATTCTTCCAAAGCACCGACATATTCACCGATAAAGCTTACATCCCCAAATGAAACTACAGCATGTAATGATAAGCCGCCGACATAATCTTTAATGCAGCCGTCTCCGCCGCAAAGGGCGTTATCCGAAGCTGAGTCTTGCAGACCATCCGAGCTGGCAATATTATTGATATAACCCATACCGATATCCAGGCTCATATTGTCATTTTCAAGGATGTAACCGATATTGAAGCCGAAATTATCGATATGAGAGTTCGAGGTTCTACTATACGTGTTGTCGGCCTCATCAATTTTTCCGTTGAAGACGTAAGCCGAAGTATAGAGTCCGTTGTCCAAATCCATGCCAATTTGAATGGCCTCTTCACGAGTCTCACCTAAAGTTAAGGTAATAGGATCAGAAATCATATGGCTTGAAAAATTACCAAAGGGTAGATACATACGACCTGCACTTAGATAAAATGGCGAAACCTCCTGGTTGCCGATGGTAATCGTTCCTTCATCTACTAATAAATTGTCGTTATCATCTTGTTCATAAAGAAATAATATATGGCCATTTACCCAGGGAGTCACCTGAGTATCTATGCCTAGTTCTAATGTATCTAGAATAATATCACTATGACTTTCACCACTCCAACCGTCACTATCGGTGCGCCCGGCATTGACGACCAAGGCACCGCTAACGGTGATACTATCGGCAATTTCATGGGCCAATGTATTTTCGCTTGAATCGTCAGACGGTTGTCGGTCAGCCACCATTTCTTCCTGCTGCTCTAATTTTTTCTGTTGTTCGTCCAGTTTTTGCTGCATCAGTTGCATCTGTTGTTGCATGGCTTTCATTTGAGCTTTTAATTCAGCCATATCATCCGCATTAGCATTTAAAAAAAAGACATTAAAAAATAAAACAAGTATGGTGTATTTCTTAATATTCATCATATTCCCCTTTTTAAACGAATTATTCTTTTTAACTAAAAACGTTCAAAGTCGTCCATAGTGTTATCATCTTGGAAGTCTTGGTTTGACCTTAACGGTTTATTATTATTTTTTCGTGAGGTTGCCGAGTTAGAATGCGGTTTATTGGGTGGTGGTGCCTGGTCGTATGAATTATTATCAGTGGTAAAAAATGTCATAATATCTTCCAAGGCTAGTGCTTGGGAGTTCATTTCTTCGGCAGTTGAGGCTAGCTCTTCCGATAATGCAGCGTTATTTTGGGTGACAGTATCCAATTGAGTCATGGCTTCGTTGATTTCTCTGACACCGCTGGCCTGTTCTTCACTGGAGGCGGTAATTTCCTGAACCAAGTCTGCTGTTTTTTGAATACCAGGAACGATTTCATCCAATAGGCTGCCGGCTTTTTCTGAAATTGACACACTATTTTTGGCTAAATCACTTATTTCTCCGGCAGCTTCTTCACTGCGACCTGCCAACTTTCTGACCTCTGCAGCTACCACTGCAAAGCCTTTACCATGTTCACCAGCTCTGGCCGCCTCAATGGCTGCATTTAAGGCCAATAAATTGGTCTGATAAGCAATGTCTTCAATAATACCGATTTTTTCAGCTATTGACTTCATTGCCTGAACGGTTTCTTTTACTGCATCGCCACCTTGTCGTGCCTGTTTTGATGCTGATTCAGCCATTTTTTCCGTTTGTTTGGCATTATCAGCATTTTGGTTAACACTGGCACTCATCTGTTCCAGTGATGACGAGGTTTCTTCCACACTTGCCGCTTGTTCGGCTGCACCGCTGGAAAGGTTTTGGACACTGTCGCTTACTTGTGAGGTGGCTTGTGAGATATGGTTGGCCGACATTTTTACATTGCTAACGATGTCGAGCAATTTCTCTGCCATATTTTGTAATGCTTTGACCAATAAACCCACTTCGTCTTTTTGCTCAATATCGATGCTTGCGGTTAAATCACCAGCTGAAATTTGTTCAGCAAATTGAACCCCCTTTGTAATGGGGCTTGTGATCATACGGGTAATGGCAAATCCTAAAAACAAGGACAATATGACACCAAAGATAATACCGATTATGGCTTCTATTTTTGTCGATGCGGATATTTCAATCATTTCCGTAGCTGCCATATGCGCCGAATCGAGCGCAATTTTTTCTACCTCATTGAGGGTTTCTTTGAGTTTTATAGCCAGCTCGTCAGCACTCTTATCAAATTTACCGATCTGGACATTCAATTGCACCATCTGACTTTGTAAATGGATAAAGCGGCTGGCCTGAACCTGAAAGCGACTGTCATGAAATTTATCAATATCTAACGCCATTTGACGTAGATCCGACACATTGATTGCCGCTATAACACCTTCATCCGTAGATGCACCATTTAATAAAGCACCAATCCATTGGTCAAATTCATTTAGTGTTTGTTGATATTCCGATTCTATTTCCGGTAGACTTTCCGCCTCGAGGCTTTGCGCATACTCTTCTATTGTTATCCGGCTTTCGGCAATAGTGGTCTTGATTTCCATCGCCATGTCTGCCCAGCCACTTTCCCTAGCATAAAGGGTGGATGCGTCGATGCCTTCGGATAGTTTGGTATTAATTTTGTCCTTGACGGCACCTTCCAGTTTTTCCGCGAGTTCTATAATAGCGTCATAATCAGCCTCCATCTCTTCCATCGCCATACTTTGTTGCTGCTGCAGGTCATATATTTGCGACATACCTTGTCGAATTTTTTGCAACCAGGGATGGAATTCATTTTCATATTTAGCGCTTGTTTGGGTAATGATGTTTCGTAATGGTTCATTTCGGGAGGCTTGAATGACCTGTCCAGCCACAGTCCCGCCTTTTAACATGGCTTGGCTGATATTAAGCATTTGTTGGTAAATAGCCTGATGCTCCGTCCATATCTCTTCCAATTCTTCTATATTGCCGGAGGCCAATAGCTCCATAATCAGTTGCATATCGATTGACATTAGGTTCTTCATGTCTTTTGATGCACCCAGAAGGGCAGATTGATGAATCATTTCCTCGGTATTGTGACCGGTCGTTACTGCGTTTTTATAAGAAATGGCACCGATCACGACTAAAATAAACGTGATTAGAAAAAAACCTGAGTAGAGTTTGGTCGCTATTTTTAAGTTCTTAATTGACATGAATTACCTCCCTTTAAGTCAGACCCATACTTATTGATTGTGTCACCGTTAAGTGCTTTTTTATAAAAATTATTATTAATCGGTTAATAGTATGCAGAATTATTGCTCTAACCCACAAAGATCAAATAGACAAAATTTTTTATTATATTTTTCCAGATATTACCGAATATGCATATTAATTATAATGGAATTATAATTAATGTCTAAGCATTTGTTGGATTTATCATGTGTAGAAATTTTTAAAGCAATATATAAATGAAATAATAGTAAAAGGATCGCCTTAAGAAGCTATCATTTGGATTCCTATACCTTTTTAAACTCCTGCCTGCCCTTTTAGATAATAAAGCTGTTTGGTTTTCTCTTCGATACGAATTTCCAGGTGTTCAATCTCTCTTTTAATTTCTCTTTTTTCTTTTTTGCTCAGCTTGTCTTTTTTCTTTTTTAGTTTATGTTCGAGTGTGGAGATCTCCGATTCATGATTATTGATCTCCTGCTCCAGGTTGTATATGGTTTTTCCTTGCCGGTATTTTTTTAAAAATGCCGATTCAATATGGGATGGGCAGACATGGTTATAGCTATAGCCTCTTAATCCGATCTGTAAGGCATTTTCCACCGTGCAATAGGATTTCAATCCCTTTTCCCGGCCTTTAAAATAAGGTTGTGTTTGTGCCGATACATGGTATTCGGCACAGGCTTTAATATGATTATTAAGACGACTTCTTTTTTTTCCTTCAACCCCATCGTTATAGCCGATTTCATACCAATCGGCATTTAAGCACTCCTCTTTAGAAAGGTTGGCGCAACCGGACAACAATAAACAAACAAAGGTAACAGATAGTATTTTTCTATAAATCATAGTCATTAGATAAAAAATAGATTTTTTTTAGGTATTTTCTTTATAAATGGAATTTAGCGTGTATAAATTAATATTACAACTTAAAACAGAAGGAATCTGTATGAAGAAATTATTTATCGCGCTGGTTTTATTATTAATTTCCGGTACCTCCCAAGCCGCAACCTTAAGTCTCTCCAACAAATTATTTAATTGGGCTGAAACTGAATATCCCGCATTATTAAGCCCGACCGGCCAGACCACTCAGCAATATCAAGAATATCTATTTCGCTATTATTCCAATAGTAATTCATATGTTGCCACCAAGGATGATGGTGTCTATCTTTATCAACCCAGTGTAAGCCCAGATATCCGATATGTGGGATTAATCAGTAGCTTTATTGATACTAGTGAAGAGGATTCCACGACTAGCAATGGCAGCACTACGGGGTCCAATACCGGTAGCGGAACCTCTACCACCGCCAGCGGTAAAGCCACACCACCAAGTGTTGTAGATTGTTCGAGCCTGGGTTCAACTCTAGGTGAAACTGCCGTGCAGAAATTGGTTGCCAAAGGTTTTGATAAATGTGCCATGGTATTTGGCTTTTTAGTTGCCAATAGTATTAGCAATCCTTCTGCTACCTCATGGACCACTTACGATTCTACCTATTGGACCCAGTTATCAGCAAATATATTGGCCGAAATTCTGGATAATGATCAAGATGGTGTGGCCGATGATTCCAAGGTCGTTGGATTTATGCAAACTGTCGCTAAAGGCGGTTGGATGCCGATTCTTTCTTCGGCACTCGAAGAGCCATCAACCTATGAAGATTTAAATGAAATCTTTGGCCCCGATACCGCGATGAAAGAAACCTGGTTTAAGGGGAGTATCTCAGAAACGCTTAATGAAGATGGCACTTCCAGTGGTGGTGCACGAGCCATTATTGCTCAGGAAGCAATCCATAACTGGCAAACCCGTGGTTTGGCCTTTGCCTATCCGGATGTCTTCGGAGTACCGCATACCGGTTGTAGTGATGAGAGTAATATGAGCAGTAAAGGTTGTACCTTCCAGGATAGTATTCTGACTCGCTCCACTCTGGAAGCTATGACCACGATTAATCCGCAATGGTATGGTCAATATCCATCCGGTAATGTCTATGATGCATCTATGGGCTATAACGTGGGTGATTGTGCTACGCCGAACTGTTCTGCCATCGAATATTATTACAACCTATTAACGGCCTATAAGGGCAGTTGGACCAATGATGTGGGTAAAGATCCCTATGATTTTCCAGCTAATGTTTCGGAAGTTATTAGCAAGTTGAATAGTACCGAAAACGGTAAAGCTCTATTACAGATTATAGATAATCCCAGTTATCATCAACTGATTAATGGTATTAGCTTTAACTACGGAGGTGGCGCCAGTAGTAGTGGCAGCACCTCTACATCGGGAAACTCGGGTAGTTCAACCGGAAGCAGTGGTAGTAATAGTTCCGAATCGGATAATGGCGGCGGAACAGATTCTAATGAAAATGATAACACTGAAGATAATAATCATGGGCCTGAAGATGAAAATCCCGATAATGAAAACCCGGAAGCCGAAAATCCTGAGGACGAAAACTCTGGAGATGAAGAGGAAATGAACTAGATAAAAGGGGAGTGACTACTCCTTTTTTTTGAAAATGTGAAAATATAGGAAGAATAATATGAAAAAAATACTATTGGCTTTTATGCTATTGGGCCTTTTCTTATCATCCCCAGTTGTTGCTGCGGAGGAGTTGAGTTGTGAAGATTTAAATGACTTATCGGAAGTTTTGGACGAAGTTGCCGATGTTCTCAATGAAGCAGAAGTTGGTGATATTCGCGGTGATCGCGACTTTGACAATAAGCTGGGTGAATTAATTCAAGCCTTACAAATGGTTGCCCGTGTCGAAGATAACGATAGGCTGAGTGATAATATCGATGCCATGAACGATATCTGGGATACGGAAGGTGAATGGACTCGTGAAGAATGGAATGATCTAAGGACCGCTTTAGATGGGACGATTAATTCGTTTGAACGGATATATTATAAAGATTGTGAGCGATAAAAATGGGAGATAAAGCTTGCTATTAATCAACAACAAAACAATGCTCTTGCTATCGGTCAGTTTGGCAATAGCAGTAGGCAATGCCTTTGCAGAGTGCGAAGAGGAGGTGACGTCGCTTCCCTCTGCGCCTAACCTACAGCTTTCTGTTTCCGGGACTACTGCTAATGCTTCTTGGAGTGTTGTGGGGGAAGAAATACTCAAAAATATTATGAAGCCACCTTTAGTAATGGTATGAGCTTTATCTATAATCCCGGAAGGCAGTTTTAGCATGGGTTCAAATAGTATTACCGATCTGGAAAAACACTTCTCTATACCCAGACCGACTCCCATCCAGTGGCTTGTGTCAGTCACAATGATGTTAATGTCTATGCCGCTTGGTTATCTACTCAATTAGGTGTAACAGTTAAATTACCCACTGAAGCACAATGGGAAAAAGCAGCATGCGGCACCGACCAACGAACCTACCCCTGGGGTAATACCCTACCCAATGGCACATTAGCCAACTATGCTGATATTACCTTTGCCAATGACTATCCCGGTTCCAACCAAGGCATAGCCGATTTAACCGTTAATGACGGCTATGCGGCAACGGCTCCTGTCGGTACTTATCCTGCCAGTGCTTCGCCTTATGGTGTTTTGGATATGGCGGGAAATTTATCGGAGTGGGTTGCGGACTGGTATGCTGACTATACCTCAAGCGCTAAAACTAATCCCATCGGACCCAGTAGTGGTAATTCCAAGGTTAATCGTGGTGGTAACTGGGTGGATAGCGCCGGACGACAAGGACAAACACCCAGTGAGATCACCGATGGTCATAATATTTTAGCCGAAGGGCGTGCTAGTGATGGTTCAGCCAGTAGTGATGATCACAATGGTTTTAGGGGGGCGATTGAATAACAAGATTTAGCTTTTGTTTATTTGCTCTTTGGTATAATCCAAACAACGCTCCACCTCTTCTTTGTTGAGTTGGTTGCCTTGTTTGGATTTAAGGTGTAATTCAACACCCTCTTCGGTCTCTTCAATCGATAAAGATTCCAATTTTTCATACTCATCGGTAGGGCAAGAGCAACGTCCTTCCTGACATTCCTGTAATGCCTCCAGAACTTTTTCCTTATCGGTTTTGATATCGAAAATCTGAATATCCATATCACTTTGGTTTTGATCGATTTTATATTTCATAACATGAGTATCTTGAATTAAATGAAATTAAGCCCAGATTTTTAAAAAGTGTGATAAAGATAAAACTTTGATATCCTCTTTTATAGAATATTCCTCTTTTACCGGAGCTATAATATAGGCAAAATCGGGTTTAATATCGTTGATAGATGACCAAAACCCTTTGGATACTTTGGGAGAGCTGCTCGCTTTTACCTCTATGGCGATTATTTTACTTCCGCGTTCTAAAATTAAATCTATTTCAGCACCATTTGAAGTACGGTAAAAGGAACCTCGCCATCGTTTTAATAAGGTAAGTATATTTTCGATGATGTAGCCTTCAAAGGATGCTCCATAGATCGGATGCGAAAAAAGATCTTCCATATTTTCGATATCCAACAAAGCATGTAGCAATCCGGAATCCCGAATATAGACTTTTGGCGATTTAACCAGGCGTTTTTTATTATTGATATAATAGGGCTGTAAAGCGCGGATTACAAAGGTCTGCTCTAATAAATCCACATATTTTCGGATGGTATGTGAACCGCTTCCCATTGAGTCGGCCAACTTTGATGCATTGAGGGTTTGTCCATGATTATGAGCCAGCATACGCCATAATCTTCCTAAGGTATTAGCCGGAATATTAAAGCCCAACTGTGGAATATCACGTTCCAGATAGGTCTGTATATAATCTTCTCGCCACTGCAGGCTGATTTCATCGTTGGCCGCTAAAAAACTTCTTGGGTAACCGCCGCGTTGCCAGTGTCGGGTATTATCGCTTATATCTAAATGAGTAAGTTCGGACCCTGAAAACGGCGTAACCTCAATATAAGATAGACGACCGGCCAATGATTCAGAACTTTGTTTGATTAAATCCCGTGAAGCTGAACCAAGCAGTAAAAACTGGGAATTACGTTTTCTGCTATCGATTACACTGCGTAAAATAGTAAATAATTCGGGAAGGCGCTGTATTTCATCCAAACAAATAAGATGATCGGCATATTGTTCAAAGAATAATTCCGGATCAGTTAGTTTATTTAAATCGGATGGCTTTTCCAGATCAAGATAAATGGCATCGGGATAAGATTGGATAATCTGCTCAGCCAAGGTCGATTTGCCGACTTGACGAGATCCAAGCAAAGCGACAGCCGGATTGTTGGCCAGCCGTTCTTTAAGTTCATTTTCGATTAATCTATTTAAATATCCATGCATATTTGAATTGTATGTTGAAATATGCATGGATGCAAGTTGTGTTTAAATCTCTTTCCAACAATATTTTATGGGAATACAGTGCATAATAAAATTCAAACGTTATTTAACGTTAAAATTATAATTAGGTTAAATTAAAGAAAATGTTAGGATGGTTATTTAGCGATTTATGGAGCCGGATAATCTTGCCGATTCTATTTCAGGATTTTAGAGTCGTTTTATTAATTTCTTTTTAAATTGCTCTCTAACCGTTGAGCCAAGATTTTTCCATTCCTTCAAGGCTTCTTCGTAGAATTCCAGATTATAGCTCATCAATTGAGACCTTAACGGTTTTTTGTCCTTAGAGTGAATCAGCTAATTTATTCAGTTCTTGATCTTCCAATTTATCTAGCAAAGCCTCATAGGCTTCCGCTGGAACGCAATAAAAAGTCGGTGTATTATGATTAAGTACTACGACAGAAAAGCCTTTACCCGCGTCCACTGCAGCCATTGGATTTTTCTTTAATTCAGTTATGCTAACGGATGAGTCAGCAAATATCTCGTGAGATTGCATACACATATTCCTTTTGAAGACCTTATTAATAACGCTTTCAATATTACTGAATGCATGATATTTACCATACAAACATTCAAATCTATCACGTTGTGAAATAAAAGCATTTGGAACACTTAGGCTCAGTTCTGTTAGATTTTTTAAAATTAATTGATATTTTACATCTGAATCGTTTGCAAATTGTATCCAGCGACTTTTACCCACTCGGCTTCGTTGAGCTGTACCGGCAATATGGATGGCTAAATCGGAGTTAATATGAGGATAGGCTTGGGTGCAGATAAAATCGTAAAAAGGGGCAAGTCGTAATATATTTTCATTGTTATATAAAAAGGAAATATTTTTAGCGTGTGCATCCGAATTCCCTACAATAAAGTTAAAAAGCTGCCATTTAATGGTTTGGTTAATATCTTTAATGGCGGTAACACTTTTGTTTCGAATAAGGGATAAACATTGGTTAAATCTGGGGCCGCCTTCGGTTTGATATATTTTATTATTGGGATAACCCAATGCCTGGCAGAAGTCTTCTTGATGAAGTCGTTTAATCATTCCTTCTTGTTGATAGCGATCAAAGCGTTTGGATAGGGTCACACTATGAGATAAGATCGATTGGAATTGAATGTTGGCGACATCCAAACCGATCTCAGCTGTCATCCAAGTGGTAACTGTTTCAAATTGAGTGGCATGTTTTTCACGGGGTAATTCAAATTTTAAAATATGTGTGGATGGTGAATTGCCTAGCGGCAAATAGTATTTTCTGTATGATCAATCAAAGGGTATTCTTCCGTCACTTTTTTGGAGCGCTTAGGCAGAATATACCAATCTAAATTACTCCAAATGTAGACTAATTCAATAAAATATTACCGATATGTATATTTATGAGAGATATGGGTTTGCAATCGTCAATTATTACCGATATCTATAATTCATATCCCCACAATTTTGAGGGAGCATATGTTATTCAATTCTATTGATGTTTTAATTTAAAGAACTGTGATTTCATCGTAATATAGAAATTCTTGCCTTGCATAATATAAACACTCTGTCATAATATGACGATTCGTCAAAATAACTTTCATGGTCCATGACTGGTCAACTTTGATGGTCTCGGTTATGATCTGCGGTATATGAAGACATTATCACGTAAAGAACGAAACTTTTTAGAACGCGAGCAGGAGTTAATCGACCTGGCGTTGGAGATTATGCATGAGGACGGTTTCGCCGGGCTGACTATGGATAAACTGACGGCGCGATCGGATTTCTCCAAGGGAACTATATACAATCACTTTAGTTGTAAAGAGGATGTGTTAAGCGCAATCGGAATATGTTGTTTAGATGATCTAAACAGTTTATTTTCGCGTGCTATCGCGTTTAAGGGAAATACACGGGAACGGATGATTGCCATGCATGTGGCATATATGCTGAATGCCCGTTTAAAGCCCGATCAGTTTATGTGCGTATTAAGCTGTAAAACCTCTACTGTTACTGAAAAGTCCAGTGAAAAGCGACAATTAATTTCGACTGAAAAAGAGACGCAATTAATTTCGCTATTAAACGGTCTGGTAAAAGAAGCTGAACAGGCCGGCGATCTGGATGTATTAAAATCACAGAGTATTGAGGCAGTCACCTTTGCCAACTGGTCCATGGCATTTGGAACTCTGGCTTTAATGATGCGGGCCGAAGAGGCACAAATTGTCAAAAAGTTGGATATGGAAGAAGCCTTATTGCATAACACTTGTATTACCATGGATGGATTAGGCTGGAAACCCTTGAGTAGTGAATGGGATTATCGCGATACTATCGAGCGAATACATAATGAGGTTTTTGCTGCGGAAATGGAGCAACTGAATCGCCAGAAGTCATGATATTTTTAATATTAATCTGATACTGTTTTATCAGACCGACTATTTATGTCGGTTTTTTTAGCGTATTATATGACGAATCGTCACAAAACGGCGCTTCGTCAATTCTACTGGGTTTTGTAGGGCATTTGAAATGTCGGGTTCAGGCCGTCGGCAGGAGAAGAAAATGAAAGAACAATGGTTTAAATTTGTTGTTGATCGACCGGTTATCGTTATTATACTAAGTTTGCTATTAATTATGGCAGCTGGTTATGGGGTACAAAAACTGGTATTTAAAGGCGATTATCGGGTTTTCTTTGGAGAAACCAATCCTCAGTTGATCGCTTTTGAAGAGATGCAAAAAACCTATAACAAAAATGATACCGTTGATTTTGTTATCGCTCCAAAAGACGGCCAAATCTTTACTCCGGAAGTGATGCAGATGGTGCTGGAAATAACAGAGGAATCCTGGCAAATTCCCTTCTCCACACGCGTCGATTCCATTAGCAACTTCCAACACACCTATGCCATTGAAGACGATATGATCGTCGAAGACCTACTCTCTGATGAGGACGAGAAAACCACACAAAAACTGCAAGAGATTAAGCAGATTGCAATTACTGATCCCCTCTTGATCGATCGCCTAATATCGAAGCAAGCCCATGTCACCATTATTACCACTACGGTGCAATTACCCGGTGTTGAACCCACGACGGAAGTGCCGCAAATCGTAGAATTCGCCCGGGAGATGAAGTCTAAATATCATGCCAAATATCCGGGTGTGGATATTTATCTGTCCGGTATCGTGATGATGAATAATAGCTTTACCGAATCCTCCTTAAACGATGGCCAAAACCTGGTACCGATCATGTTTTTGGCCATTATTGTGATGATGATTTTAATCTTAAAAACCATTACCGGTACCATCGCCACGGTATTTGTTATTGCCGGTTCCATTGTTGGCGCGATGGGTTTGGCCGGTTGGACGGGGTTCTATTTAACCGGTCCTTCAGCCAGTACCCCGACTATGGTCATGACTCTAGCGGTAGCCGATTGTATCCATATCCTCACCTCGCAGTTTTATGAAATGCGTCGTGGTGTGGCTAAACGTGAAGCTTTATTGACGAGTTTACGGATTAATTTCCAACCCATTTTTTTAACCAGCATAACCACTGCTATCGGATTCCTGAGTTTAAACTTCTCCGATGCCCCGCCATTTAATGACTTGGGAAATATGGTAGCGACAGGGGTTATGCTGGCTTTTTTATTGTCCATCAGCCTGTTTCCTGCGATGCTGAGTTTGTTACCAGTTAAGGTCAAACCTCGTAATGAAGATAAAAAAGACTATATGGAAAAACTGAGTCATTTTGTAATCAAGCATCGCGTTAAGTTATTACCAATTAGCAGTGCGGTCATTATTAGCCTGGTCATTTTTGTTCCCAATAATGATTTGAATGATAATTTTGTTGAATATTTTGATAAAACCGTGGCATTTCGCAATGCCACGGATTTTATGCAGGACAATATCCGTGGTTTGACCAGTATCTCCTATTCGATTAAAAGTGGTGAAGCCAGTGGGGTGAATAAGCCTGACTTTTTGGAAGTAACGGAAAACTTTGCCAATTGGATGCGATCACAACCGGAAACGGATCATGTGTTAAGTATTACCGATACCATTAAACGCTTAAATAAGAATATGCACGGTGATGATCAGGCTTATTATAAGCTGCCTGAAAGCCGGGAGTTATCGGCACAGTATCTGTTATTGTATGAAATGTCCCTACCCTATGGCTTGGACCTGAACAATCAATTGAATGTGGATAAATCCGGTACTCGTCTAATTGCTACTTTTAAAAATTTGACCTCCAATCAGATGTTGGATATGGAACGACGTTCCCTGGAATGGTTTGCGAAAAACGGCAATGGCTATACCATTGAAGCGGCCAGTCCCAATTTAATGTTTTCCCATATTGGTCGGCGCAATATTGTCAGTATGTTAACTGGTACTACCGTGGCACTCATTTTAATCTCTGCTATTTTAGGTTTTGCCTTACGTTCGGCCAGGTTTGGTTTTATTAGTCTGGTACCCAATTTGGCCCCAGCCGGTATCGCCTTTGGAATCTGGGGGATCTTTGTCGGTGAAGTCGGATTGGCCCTTTCGGTAGTGGCTGGTATGACCCTGGGAATTATTGTTGATGATACGGTGCATTTTTTAAGTAAGTACTTACATGCGCGTCGAGACAAAGGCTATGACTCTGTCGAAGCGGTCCATTATGCCTTTGCCAGCGTCGGACGAGCACTTTGGATTACCACTTTAGTATTATCCTTCGGCTTTATGGTATTGGCACAATCCAGTTTCCGCTTAAATGCTGATATGGGATTATTGACCGCAGTGACCATAACCATTGCCTTAATTGTGGATTTTTTATTCCTGCCACCTTTATTAATGTTAATTGATAAAAAACAACCGCAAACAACGCATGAATCACAAACAGTATTAAATGAAACAGCTTTACAGGAGACAAAATAATGAAGCTAATTAAATCCGCTCAATTTGCCTTACCTTTCTTATTGCTTTCGGCTATGGTCTCTCCGTTGGTAATGGCTGGTGCGGCAGAGGATAGAGGGCTGGAAATAGCCAAACAACGTAAAGCCCATGATCAAGGATGGGGTGATAGTCAGGCCGAAATGGTAATGATTTTGCGTAATAAAAGCGGTCAGGAGAGCAAACGAGATATTCGCATTAAAAGTCTGGAAGTGGATAACGATGGCGATAAAGGGTTAACAATTTTTGATAAGCCCCGTGATGTAAAAGGCACAGCTTTTTTAAGCTTCTCTCATCCCTTGGGTAACGATGATCAATGGCTCTATCTTCCGGCTTTAAAGCGGGTTAAACGGATCAGTTCTAAAAATAAATCAGGTCCTTTTATGGGCAGTGAGTTTGCCTATGAGGATTTAAGCTCTTTTGAAATTGAAAAATATAGCTACAAATATTTGAGCGATGAAAAATGTGGCGAACTTAATTGTTTTAAGGTGGAGAATACTCCCCTGTATAAACATAGTGGCTATACCAAAATCGTTTCCTGGATAGATGACCAGGAGTATCGAGTTCATAAAGCGGAATATTATGATCGTAAGGGTAGCTTGTTAAAGACGTTAACGTTTAACGGATATCAACAATATAAAAGTAAATTTTGGCGTGCTGACCAATATATGATGATAAATCATCAGACCGGTAAAAGTACCCAACTGGACTGGAAAAATTATAAGTTCTCCGTGGGTTTAACCGTCAAAGATTTTAATAAGAACACCCTCAAGCGGATTCGTTAATATGTTCGCTGGGATTAAACGTTTACGACAAGGCCATGGTATTTCCCTCCTAATCGCACTCATGGTCTTGTCGTCCTATACCCATGCTTTGGAAGTCAGCGGTAAGACGGGAATATCGACTTACTTGTTTCAACATGAACCCTTGTATTCTGAGCAACATCGTCAACAATGGTCGCTGCTTGCTGAACCGGAGTTTTATCATAGTTGGAATGATGATCTGGATAGTATTATTTTTAAACCTTATATTCGAGTTGATCAACATGATAAGGAACGTACCCATTTTGATATCCGGGAATTAATGTGGTTGCATGTCGGTGAAGACTGGGAATTGCGAACTGGTATCGGCAAGGTATTCTGGGGTGTGAATGAGGCCAATCATCTGGTGGATATCATTAATCAGGATGACCAGGTTGATGATATTAGCGGTGATCCCAAGTTGGGTCAACCAATGATTAACCTCAGTTTAATCCGTGATTGGGGTATCATAGATTTATTTATTCTACCCGGATTTCGGGAACGAACTTTTCCGGGTGAAGAAGGCCGCCTAAGAGGCCCTTTGCCTGTCGATACGGATCATGCCGAGTATGAGTCATCCCGAGAAGAAAAGCATATCGATTTTGCTCTACGTTGGAGTCATACCTTTGATGATTATGATATGGGACTTTATTATTTTCGAGGAACCAATCGTGATCCTCGATTCTTGTTAAGAGAGACAGCCAATGGCGAGCCTGCTTTAATCCCCTATTACGATCAAATCGATCAATTTGGCCTGGATTTCCAGGCTACTCTGGAGTCTTGGCTATGGAAACTGGAAGCTCTGCACCGTAAAGATGAATTTGATCGCTTTACCGCTGTCAGCGGTGGGTTTGAATATACATTCGTGGGGATTATGGGTTCGGTTACTGATCTGGGAGTGATTATGGAATATTCCTGGGATGAACGTGGTGATCCTCTCCTGAGTCAATTTCAAAATGACCTGATGTTGGGAGCGCGTTTTGCTTTTAATGATGCCCAAAGTACGGAAATTTTGGCCGGACTGATTCAGGACTTGGATTATAGTGATATGCGTAGTTTTCAAATTGAAGCCAGCCGACGCTTAGGCGAAGATTGGAAACTTAATCTGGAGTTAAGACTTTTCTCCGATCATGAATTGAACCCTATTAGCGAAGATGATCATATACAGCTGACTCTGGAAAAATATTTTTAATAAAATTCAGTTTTCGCTGTGTTAAACTAATTTCAATGATTAAATACTACATTTCTTCAGAAAAACAAATTGTTGTGGCTCGTATGTCGGGAGATATTTATTTTCCTGAACTATTAGATTGGCACTTTGAAATTTATGCTCGGAAGGAGTACCAACCGAATTTTATGGGCGTTACCGATATGCGTACGGCGAATATGATGATTTCGCAAGAAAATCTACAAGAATTGGTAGCAATTAATGAAAAAACAGGAATGGTACAGGGGCGTTGGGTTTGTTTGGTTGATACACCGATAGAAACTGCCTTGGCAATGGACTATCAGCAGCAAAAGTCCGATACTCATGAAATGCACTATGTTTCAACCGAAGAACAAGCATCAAATTATTTAGGCATTGACGTATCAGATGCGTTGTCGGAACTGGATAATTTATAAACACGTTAGTCTCAAATACATTATTCAATTATAAGCAAACCTTGGATGGAAATGCTTACCTACAAGCTATTTATAGCCGACATATCTAATCATAAGTAATAATTACAATACTTTAAGCGCATGTATTCGCATGCTACACTTGCATTACCGGCGGTTTATTCTATTTTATAACCTGACTTGGAAGGAGTAATGCATGCAATGCGCATCTGCGTGGAGTACCGCGACATCTACTAAAGAGGCAGTTGCCGAAGCGTGTACTAGTTTACTTGGAAAACTTGGGGTGGCACCTGATTATCTTTTAGTTTTTTATACCGAAGCCTACGAACCTACCGTACTTAATCAACAATTACAGACCAACCTAGCAGCCGCTCAAATTCAGGGCTGTTCATCTTGTCGTTTTGTTATGACTGAACGAGGTATTCACGGTCAAGATGGTCGGGCACTTGCCTTGTGGGGGATGGTAGATCCTCATGGAAACCATGGTGTTGGATATGCTGAAATTAAAGAAAATTGTAAACAGGCGGCAACAGAAGCATTAATTCAAGCCATTGAAAACAGTGACAGGGTTGGAGAGAGCCCATCCATGATCTGGATGACTGCCAGTCCGGGAAAAGAAGAGGAGTTAATCGCAGGAATTGAATCGATGGTAGGAACGAAAGTTCCAATTTTTGGGGGCAGTGCCGCTGATGATACGGTCGTGGGTCATTGGAGCATGATTGCCAATAGCCATGTTTTAACCGAAGGTGTTGTGTTAAGCGTATTTTACCCCAGTGGCTCTGTTAATGGTTTTTTCCATAATGGCTACTCCGCGACGGAATTCTCCGGTCGGGTCACTAAGGCAAACAATCGTACCATCGAAGAGATCGACGGTCTGCCGGCGGCAGAGGTTTATAATCGATGGCTCGATGGAAAAATATCCTCTGATTTGGAAAATGGCGGAAATATTTTAATGCAAACCACTTTATCACCATTAGGCAGAGTCTCTTCCCAGTTGGATAACGTTAAATTTTATAACTTAAGCCATCCCGCTTCGGTGACGTCTGAACAAGGTTTGACTTTATTTACCGATATTAACGAGGGGGAAGAAATCCATTGTATGTATGGCGGCCTGGATAGTTTGGTTTCAAGGGCCGGAAGAGTCGCCAATTCTACCGTAAGAACCGCTCTAAATGGCGCTAATTTACCCCAGGGAAGTTTGATTATTTATTGTGCCGGTTGTATGTTGAGTGTGGATGAACGAATGCGGGAAGTAGTTGATTCCCTAAATGAGCAGTTACTAGGAACTCCATTTATCGGTGGATTTACTTTTGGCGAACAGGGATGTTTTTTAGGTGGTGGTAATCAGCATGGGAATTTGATGATATCCGTGGTTAGTTTTTTTTCCGAATAAAACAAAAATAGTGAAAGCAGGTTTTGGATAAGAATAGCTCATTGTCTTCCCAATTAGTTGATGAAGAATTACGTCAAGCTTTGATCGAACTTGATAAAGTTCGTAAACACGAAAGTCGCATGCGTCAGATCTCAGAATCTTTGTTGCATGGGGTACGTGTTCTAAATACGGCTTCCGATATGGAAGAAGTTTTCGATGCCTTGGTAGACTCCATAAATAAAATCTTACCTTTTGAAAACATGTTTATTGGTGTTGTGGATGATGACAGCAGTATTAAAACGGTAAAATCCACCAATCAGCTGCTAAAAAACACTGTCTGGACGCCGGAAAAAGCTTTTTTGAGGGTTTTGGATGGACATGCCATTGCCAGTTTTGATGTCTCTTTTCTAAACGAATGGCGTCAGCAAAGTGTGCAAGTTTTGTCTCTGGTCAAATCGGCCATTCATGTTCCGTTGGATTTTAGTCAACGCAAAGGCATAGTAGTCTTAACTCATAGTGAAAAAGGTTATTTTGATGCCGAAGCTATTCAACTTTTGGAAAGTTTTTCACCGTTAATTTCGCAGGTTTTAATTAATATTGAATATCGTGAAGGCTTAGAAAAGGCGGTAGCAGAGCGAACCCAAAAGCTTGAAGAAAGTGAAAGGCGTTTTAGAACTTTTGCAGAGGTTTCTTCCGATTGGTTGTGGTCTTGCGATAGTGAGCTTCGTTTCGATTACTTTTCCGAACAGCTTAGTTCGGTAGCAGGATTGGATCCGGCAAGGCTTTTAGGTAAAAGAAGATGGGATGTATTGGCCGCTGAGGGAATCGTCGATGAACATTGGCAACATCATATTGATACCCTAAAGGCTCATAAACCGTTTCGTGATTTTGAATATAGTACCCATTCCGATCATAAGGGAAAGCGTTGGATTAGCATTAGCGGCAATCCGGTTTTTGATTCAAAGCATCGGTTTGAAGGATATTTAGGAGTAGGACAGGACGTAACCCGACGAAAATTTGCTGAGCAAGCCCTGCAGGAGAGTGAAAAAAAGTATCGCCGGATAATTAATTCAACCGGTGAAGGATATTGGTTTGTCAATCACCAGGCAATCATTTTGGAAGTTAATGACTCCCTGTGCAATATTCTTGAATATACCAGGGAAGAACTTTTAGGTAAATGTCCATCTACATTTACCACGCAAGATACTCGTAGCGTAGTCATTGAAAATGCCCGTCAAATTAGCTCTTCTCATCAACGAGTTTATGATGCTTCGTTTGTTACTCAAACCGGAAGAGAGATCCATTGTAGGATTAGTGCAACCTCTGTAACTGATCAACAGGGAGAGGCGGTTGGTGCATTTGCATTTGTGACAGATATTACCGAACGAAAAACCATGGAAGATCAGCTTAGGGAGGCAAAACTGCAGGCCGAAGTGGCGAATCAGGTTAAGTCAGAGTTTTTGGCCACTATGAGTCATGAGATCCGGACACCTATGGCGGGAATTACCGGCATGGCTGATATTCTTATGGATGGCCAACTGACCAACGAACAAGGGCAGCAAGTTAGCAATATTAAAGATTCTGCTCTATCCCTGTTGGATATAATTAATGATATTCTTGATTTGTCAAAACTTGAGGCCAATAAACTTGAGTTGGAACTACTGAGCTTTTCTTTACCTGAACTTATTGAAAAATCCTTGCATTTAATCAAGGCTCGGGTTCAAAGCAAACGCATAGAAGTTAATACAGAAATTGCTCATGGTATACCAGACACGATACGCGCCGATCCGACTCGGGTAAGACAAATATTACTTAATCTTTTAGGAAATGCCGCGAAATTTACCGATCAGGGATTAATTAAGGTTGCTGTCGTTAGTGCTAAGGATAGTGATAATAACAATATATTAAAAATATCGGTCAGTGATAGTGGTATCGGTATTAGCCGTGAAAAAATTAATAGTCTATTTGACGATTTTTCACAATTGGATTCTTCAACCAGCAGAAAATATGGCGGTAGCGGACTAGGGCTGGCCATTTCTAGGCGTTTGGCAAACTTAATGGGAGGAGAAATTAAATGTGATAGTGAACTTGGTAAAGGCAGCACTTTTAGTTTTACTTTTCCGTACCAGAAGGTTTTAATAAATGAAAATACTACTCCGGCTCATGTTGTTGAGAATCGGGATACTGATGGCCCCGAATCTATCCATTCAAAAAAAGCATTGAAAATATTGGTCGCTGAAGATAATACGGTCAATCAACTCATTTTGAAAAAATTTTTACTGAAGGAAGGCCATACCGTTGATATTGTCGATAATGGTCAAAAAGCTGTGGATCGCTCAAAGAGTGGCGCCTACAATTTAATTTTAATGGATGTAAGAATGCCGGAAATGGATGGGCCGGAGGCGACACAAGTCATCAGGCGGATGGCCGGTGAGATTGCGGACATACCGATTATTGCGGTAACTGCTGACGCTATGCTCGAACATTTGGAGTTGTACCGGCGGGCGGGAATGAACGGATTTGTTTCCAAGCCAATTAATCGTGCTCAGTTATTCAGGGTTATCGACCAAGTGATGGAAAAAAAATATTGGAGTCAGAAGGTATAGAAAAGCTTTTCTCCTTTTCGTGAAGCTCCATTATCTTGAACGTACTTATTTAAAAGAGCCCCTAATATATAAAAGTTTTCGGCTGGATTGTACGTGCTTTTTCATATAGGAAAATTTAAAACTGTTCTTCCACTCGAATGGTTTTAATCCCTGCCGCTTGTAATGCTTCGGTGGCAGTATCCAGAGTATGGTAGATTTTTTCTGTACCACCGGGTGTGGTTAATGGAACTAACTCTCCTTCATTTTTATGAAAAATGATATGCCAGCCATTACCGTTGGGAGAAGGCTCAATAACTGCTTCGGAAATACTCTTGTTATGAAATTCTACTGCAGCCCTATCAATATCCATTTTTTTGCCCCATATTTTTATCCTAGAAAACTCAGTTGCCACCTACTGCGGCTCCCTTAAGCACTAAATCTTAAGGATTTTCTGGAACATTTTGGCTTCACCAGTAGGGTGACTACAAGAAAAACCAAAATAACCCATAAAATTCTTAATCTTCAGCACTTAAGTGAGCCTCGCTACGAAGTCAACTGAGTTTTCTAGGTTTATTGTTTATTATTAGCTTAGCAGAATTTACTGGAACTTCTAGCTGGTCACCTAATACGAATAAGCAATTTTTTCAAACTAAGAATGATATTGAGTTAACTTGGTAAAACTGACATTAAAGTCATATAATTATTATAAAAATAGGTCATTGCTTAGTATCGGGGGGGATTAATGGATATCTTTAAATAAAGAATAATGAACTTAACCAATAATTATCTGCGCTTACTCGTCATTTTTTTTGCCTATTATCTTTCCGGAAGAATCGGATTACTCTTTGCTACACATACCGAACAGGTAACTTTAATTTGGCCCCCAACAGGAATAGCCATGTTTGCCTTGTTGTTATGGGGTAAAAATATGTGGCCTGCTATCTGGCTGGCGGCATTATTAATTAATATCAATCTCAATACTTCCTTTATTGTTAGCCTAGTCATTGCAACGGGTAATACTCTCGGTCCTTACCTTGCTTTTAGGGGATTAAAGTACTTTGACTTTGATCTCAGCTTTTATCGAGCTAAAGATGTCTTGTTATATCTGTCTATAGCTGTGATTGTAGGTATGTCGATAAATGCCAGTATTGGAACTTTCGCTCTAATAATTGGTGATGTTCTAGATTCGAAGTCATTATTGAAAGTTTGGTTAACCTGGTGGCTTGGTGGTGCATTAGGAGCTTTAATCGTCGGAACGGCTTTATTAACACTATTGACCGAAGAAATTGGATTTACCACGTCGAAGTACCCCCAAGAAATGATATTTGCTTGGAGCGGCCTATTTATCATCGCTCTACTTACTCTTTCACCGATATTGCCATTTGCTAAAGGACTTGCTCCGATTTTTTGTTTTCCTTTTGTAATGTGGTTGGGATTACGACAGAATCCGGCTCAGCCTGCCTTAGCCACCCTCTGTCTTAGTGTTTTGGCAATATGGGGAGCTGCCTCAAACATAAGTCCGTTTATCGATTTAAAAGGCGATGTTCAGATTGGGCGTTTATGGTCTTTTTTGTTTACCTTAGCTATTGTCAGTCAGCTAATCACGGTATTACGAAAAGAATCGCAACATGTTCTAGAAACATCGAAAAAAAATGAACAGTTGTTACGAACTATAATTGATGAAATCCCTGATGTGTTTGTTTTAAAAGATCATAAAGGAGATTTTTTGCTTTGTAATCAAACGATCGCAAAGCTATACAATACTAAGCCGGAGGCGATGGTTGGGAAGTATGATGGTGATTTTGGTGTGCCAAAGGAGATGGCTGATTTCTTTCGTCAAAATGTTTTGCAAATTATGGCAGATGGTCATACTGAAATTGTCTTTGAAGATAGTCGAGATGCAGCCACTGGTGAGATAAGACATTTTAAATCAATCAAAAAACCACTTAAAGATAGTGATGGCAATAATCAGATTTTGGTTATAGCGCATGATATTACTGATATGCAAAATACTCAGAAAAGGTTGCTAGAGAGTGAACAGAAATTAAATGTAATTTTGGACAATGTTGATGCATACATTTATCTAAAGGATAAAGAAGGACGATATCTCTTCGCTAATCAAAAGGTTCGAGATTTATGGCAAGTGGAAAACAATGAAATTATCGGCTTTGGTGATGATAAATTTTTTGATGAAAAAACTGTTGCTAATATTCGTCATAATGATAAAAGGGTTCTAGAAGGGAAAGAAACTGTTCGTACAGAAGAGGTTAATACGGTACCTCAGACTGGTAAAACGGCTATTTACCAGTCCACTAAATTGCCCATAATGGATGAAAGTGGTGATATCTATGCGTTGTGTGGTATTTCCATCGATATTACAAAACAAAAAAATACTGAAAAGGCACTACAAGAAAATGAACAGCGCTTTAGAATTGCCGGTAAGGCAGCTTATGATCTGATTTATGAATGGGATGTAAAATCTAATGTGTTGCAGTGGTTTAGTGACGTAGACCGAATTTTAGGGTATCAGTCGGGAGAAATTTCCAATGGCATGGATAGCTGGTTGCATCTTATTCACCCGGACGATCTTAAAAAAATGTCAGATGCGGTGGAAGTTCATCGAGAATCGACTAAACCGATCGAATATAGTTACCGAATTAAACATAATGACGGTACCTACCGACACTGGGAAGATCATGCCCTACCGCTAATTGATAATGGAAAACCCAGTAAATGGATTGGAGTTTGTAAAGATATCACTTTGGAAAAGGAGCATGAGCTACAGCTTGAACATCGTGCTTATCATGATACCTTAACGAATTTGCCCAATCGTAACTTATTGAGTGACAGATTACGTCAAGCCATGTTGCAGGATGATAGGCGTCAACAACAATTGGCGGTCGCTTACATTGACTTGGATGGTTTTAAGGAGGTTAATGATCAATATGGTCATAAAGTGGGTGATAAATTATTAATAACCATTGCCGAGCGCTTTGAGCAAATCCTTCGTGAAGGAGATACGGTCGCACGGATAGGAGGTGATGAGTTTGTTGCCATTCTAATTGATATGCAACGTAGTGACAGTGTTATTCCTTTATTAAAGCGGATATTGGATGTTGCTTCCAAGCCGGTACATATTGAAAAAAATGTATTACAGGTTTCGGCTAGCATTGGGGTAACTATCTATCCACAAGATGAAGAAAACGATGCCGATCAATTGTTACGACAGGCCGATCAGGCTATGTATAAGGCCAAATTGGAGGGTAAGAACCAATATTTCTTTTTTGATAGTGAACAAGACCGTAGCTTAAGAGGGCGTCAAGAAAGTATTGAGCGAATTCAGGAAGCACTCTCTAATAATGAATTTGTGCTCTACTATCAACCTAAGGTTAATATGAAAAGTGGAAAACTTATTGGTGTAGAGGCTCTCATTCGTTGGCTACACCCGGTAGATGGATTATTGCCACCGTATATGTTTTTGCCGTTAACTGAAGAGCATCCTTTAGGAATAGCCATAGATAATTGGGTTCTCACGACCGCACTAAGCCAGATGGAAGAATGGCGTCAACAAGGTATCGAATTGCAGCTTAGTATCAATATCAGTGCACAATATTTACAGCAAAAACATTTTATTGATGATGTAAAACACCAATTAGAGCTATTCCCTGACTGTGATCCCAATAATCTGCAATTTGAAATATTGGAAAGCAGTGCTTTGGATGATATGTTTTATATTTCGAAAGTCATGCGAGATTGCCAGACTCTTGGTGTCGATTTTGCCTTAGATGACTTTGGAACGGGTTACTCTTCCTTAACTTACCTTAAGCATTTACCGGCAAGCACGCTTAAAATTGACCGAACTTTTGTTCGGGATATGCTGGATGATCCGGACGATCTTGCTATCTTGGAAGGGATTATGGGTATGGCCTCGGCATTTCGTCTGGCGGTGGTGGCCGAAGGTGTGGAAAGCATTGAACATGGTGACTTATTATTGCAACTAGGCTGTGAACAAGCCCAGGGATTTGAAATTGCACGCCCGATGTCGACCGATCAATTTTTTGACTGGTTAAAAATGTGGCAACCCAGTAGCAGTTGGAAAAGTCAGCGACAAATTAGCCGTGATGATCTATCCTTGCTGTTTGCGGCTATAGAACATCGGGCCTGGGTCCAGGCAATTAGCGATTATATTTCAGGCTCTAAGGACAGTATTCCTGCAATATCTACTTCGGAATGCCGTTTTGGACAATGGATGTTAAGTGAAGGCGACAAGCGCTATATTGAATTAACGACATATCAATCCATCATTACTTTACACGAAGAAGTACATCGTTTAGGTGATGAAATCTGTCATTTAAAAGGTGAACCGGAAAAGGCGCAGGGAAAGTTAAAACAATTATACCAGCTGCGGGATCAGATTTTGGAACAGCTGGAACGGTTGTTAATCGAAGCTAATTAAAATAACTCGATATCTGAATCGATATCATCATCATCGGGGCGGATATCATTATAATACACTATCTGATTTCGGCCATTTTCTTTGGCATGATAAAGGGCTTTATCGGCCCGGTCTACCAGGGTTGTAGGTAAAACATTGGAGCGGATATCGACATAACCGGTACTGACGGTTACCTTCCCAACCGAAGGAAAGTTATATTCCTCTACGGCTTTACGGAAGCGTTCTAAAGCTTCTGAGGCACCTTTAGCATTGGTATTATTCAGTAGCACAATAAACTCTTCGCCACCAAAACGAAATAAAAAGTCAGTGTAACGAAAATAACGTTCCATAATTTGAGAAAACCTTAATAACACTTCGTCACCAAAAAGATGTCCATAAGTGTCATTAACTTGCTTGAAATGGTCGATATCCAGTTCGGCTAAAAAAGCTTGTTGATTGCGATCAGAGAGAATCCGGCTAATTTGGATTAGACGCATATCAAAAGTTTGGCGGTTTAACAATCCGGTCAAAACATCGCGCTCTTTTTCATCCAGCAAATTGACCTGATTTTTATACAGGGTTAAAAGGTGCATAAATAAAACGCGTTCTTCCGGGGTAATTATCGTTCCGTCCATGCACACCAGTCGTAACGGGCCAGAGTTACTGGAAATGGGAAAGACCAAACGAACCATTTCTTGGTTCAGCTTAATTTCAGTTGGAACACGATTAAATGCACAGTCGTCTAAGCCCGGTTCATCGGATACAATTCGCGCTGCGGTAATATCATCCGTAAAACGGCGAAAAATAAACTCAGGGCTATCTTCCTGGTTATCGGTTTCTAAATACACTTCAAAGACGCTAATGGAATCGACAAATTCCCATAATTGCATCCAATTGATCATAAATTGGGTCAGACTATGGCAGGTTTTTTGGCTGGTAAGGCCGATTGCAGCATATAGAGCATCGCAATCTTTGGGATAGTTAGAATTCATGCCTCAACTATAGATAAAATTATTTGTGGGGTAAATAGCAATCATAAATTAACCAGCTAATAATTAAGTTATTCGACCAATATTGAACATTTAATGTATACTTTATTATATGATTTAAAATAAATGAATATTTGGTAAATATAACCCTTTGTTATGAGTATGTAACCGGCAGTACAAAGCTCTGCAGGAAGCGTTGGAAAATACTTTTAATAATGTTCAAGATTATTCATCTGACTAGGCAGAAGCCTTATATAAACAATTTATCTGGGACGAAGAAAAACGTACTCATAATGAATTGAATCAAGTTTTAACTAAACATTTTTCCGATGCTCTTTTTAGCATAAATAAAGTTCATTCCAGTGCCAGTGATTCCAGCAAAAACTTGATCCTTTTACCATTTCAATTGGCGCTACCTGTTATAAAACCGGCGAAAGTCAGGAATCCTTTTTCAGCCGTGCCGATCGTGCCCTCTATTCGTCGAAAAAAAGCCGGGCGTAATAAAGTGACTTCATTTATGGATGATAAGCTTAAGTTTATTTAAATAAACTATTCTTATCAATATTTTACCTGCCTATAAAATTGCCTTTTTCAATCAATTAGCTAAAATCATTAGATATAATTGGAATAAAAGGTCATTATGAAAATCTTATACAAGGTACTTATATGGAGTATATTTTACTTTATCAGCCAAAATGTCTATGCTGATTTAAGTACTGGATTGATTGCCTATTATCCATTTAATGGTAATGCTCAAGATGCCAGCGGCAATGCTAATCACGGCACACTTTTTGGTCCAACCTTAACAAGCGATAAACAAAATAATAGTAATAGCGCTTATCTGTTTGACGGCATTGACGATTATATTGAAATTGCCGATTCTGATTCTCTGGATATGGGCACCTCCGACTATTCGATAGTTGCTTGGGTAAAGATTAGTACGCCCACCAATAATGGTAGAATTTTCTCCAAAGGTAGCTCAGCCTGTGTTACCGGTTATATGCTTAGACTAAATGCTAATCAGGCTCATTTGGAAAATGCCTTTGAAAATTCCTGTAAAATTATTTTTGCCGGTAATCAGGACATTGCCGATAATGAATGGCATTTTGTTGTGGGTGTGGTTAAGCGTTCTGAAGGTGGATTTATTTATGTGGACGGAGAGTTGGATAATAGTCAATTGCAGGATACGTCCGCTTATGATTTTTCCAATCAGCGCAACGCTTGGATAGGTCGTAATGATGTCCACCAAGACGAAGCATTTAATGGTGTTATCGATGAGTTGCGTATCTATAATCGTGCCCTAAGTGAGTCAGAAATAAGGCAGCTGTATCTATTACAAGGCGGTGCAAATACCGTCAATGCCGAAATTAGCACCAGCAATGGTGAAGTCATTATTGCCTCTCCGGTCAATGTCGAAGTAACAGCAGAAGACAGTTCTCAGTCGACCGCTTTTGCCATAGTGACACCAGGCACGACCATCACGCAGGTCACGGTAGAAAATACTGCCGTACAGGTTGAGGCTGATAGTTTAATGTTAGTTCATCCGAGCCAGAACGTTGTTACTATGACAGAGGAGTTTCCTGCTACGACATTGATTCGCGGAAGCCTGCAACCTAAAGTGAATTGTACTGATAATAATGAGTTTGTTGTTCATACTGTTCTAGCCGATATAAAAGCATTGTGTGATAATTCACGCAACGTTTCCGATGGCGCAGAATTTACTACCTCATATCAACAAGATGGCCAGAATGGCCAATTAACTATTTCGGTAATAACTGGTAGTGTATCGGTTACTGACCGAAACGGTGAACAGGTAGTCTTGAGTGCAGGCAGCTCACAAACTACAATCACTATTAATGCTAATGTACTACGAAGCACGTGGGTTTTACCCATCGATAATGATCGTGTATATGGTGGACAGGATAATTTGTTGGTGTGGACAGCCTATCCACGAGCAGCGGGATACATACTGGAATATACGCTACCCTTGCCGAGTTTTGCCGAATCAAATGCCCAAAGCGTAGAATTCAAAGAACGGGCGATTCGATTAAAGCCGGGTGATTATGAACTATTTGATGATCTGGTGTTGTTTCGCACCTTTATTGGGACAAGTACAGGAACACCCTTGGTTGAGGGAAGAGTTTTTGCGCTTGACGAAGCTGGTAATATTATTTCAGAAAGTGTTTCTAGCGATAAGGTTTCGATCATATGGCAATAATTATAGGATAATTAAAATGAAAATCCCTGTAGGAAAAAAAGTCGTCTGTATAACCGGTTCGGTATGGACCGGTAGCTATCAAGCGCCACGTCGTTTATTGGTCAAAGACGGATTTGTCAGACCGGTCTGGTTTACCACTCGAGCCGGTATAAACGATGCTGAGTACGAAAAAATCAGCGATACCGAATATCGTTTGTCCCGTGCCAAAAATAATATACTGGTGGATGTTAAATACGCTATGGATTTTATCGGTATTATGAAAGAGAGTTTTTCAGATGCTTTGGAACAATCAGCTTTGGGTGTTTTGGTCGTAGGCCCGCAGGATATTGTTGCTAAAATTGCCGAAAAAATTCCTCAGACCACAATTTTTACCCTCAAAAGTAAACAGATGGAACTGTCTAAACATTTAAAAAAGGCTAAATTAAGAGGACAGGTGAAGCGAATTGATATCGATGTTCAGGAGCCGGGTGCTTGGGATTTAGTCCATCAGCAGATGCTCGAAACATTGGATTTAGATTAATTTGCTTGTTTAAATTGTAATGGACTGACATTAATCGCAATCCTTTGAAAATTTGAATTATTAATATTGGCCAGCCAGCCTTTTAAAATACACATAGCGTTGATGATAACCTATTTACCGATTTCCAGGATCTGTCCGTTCTCTTCAGCAACGGGAATGAACTCGAAAGGAGGTATAACGCCACGTTCAGGATGTTGCCAGCGCAATAAAGCTTCGGCACTGATAATGTTACCTTGTTGATTAACCTTGGGTTGGAAATGTAGAAAAAACTCCTTCTGTTCAATCGTATAAGGAACGGAAAGTGTCCGTTTTATTGCTTCTGCTTTAATTCGATATTTATGCTTTTAGAAAATTGGGTATAGATCAGGGCAATTAAGGTAAGGCAAAGCATGCCGAAGATAATTTTTTATTTTTATGGGAAAATTTAGAGTTTTCAAAATTTCCTGATTCCCGCCATTAACGATAGGACGTGTCTATTATTTTTATTTTAGTCCAAAAAGGATAATCAGCGATTACTATCGAATTGAGCTTTTTAATTGCAATTAATCTTGAAAGATAGCATGTTTTTGAATTCAGCTCAAGATTTGCTTTTGATTGCTAAATCTTGTTTTATAAAGGAAAAAAAGGTGTAAGTTGTGTTTTTTTAGGGACCGATCAAAATAAGCCCATTTGCTTTACACACAGACACAAAAAATCCTCTGAAAATTCAGCTTAAAGTCGTCAATTAATAAAAAATTTAGTGTACGATAACTGGTGAGTTAGCTTGAGACGCC